>Ga0307509_10001028_pt1 | contig 47997 bp, 55 predicted proteins | sample 10_EM_MG_FD_202245 | JGI IMG/M metagenome (GOLD analysis project Ga0307509, IMG submission 202245) | Populus trichocarpa ectomycorrhiza microbial communities from riparian zone in the Pacific Northwest, United States - 10_EM | ecosystem: Host-associated > Plants > Roots > Unclassified | place... | reverse complement strand
CACGGTGGAACTGACTCAAGAGCAAATCAAGGCGGCGGCACAGGCGAAGCTGAAGCAGGTAACTGCGAAGTCCAAGCCGGTTACGCTTTCGGATATACCCGGTGGTGCGCCTCCGGCTGTTGATGAGCGGCAGAAGGTCGAAGAAATGTCAGCAGTGGCACTCGGCCAGCAGTTCATGGGCATGACCAAAGAGCAGATGGAGACGTACCTTAGCACGTTGTAATAAGGAGCCAAAAAAATGGGTACAAATATCCCGTATGGGTCAGCACTAGCGCGCAAGGTTTATGGCGCAGCGCTGTTCGCTGCGGTTCAAGTCGAGCCAGGGTTTATGAACCTGCTCACAGGACCCGCGCCGAAACAAGCGGAAGCAGAGGCAAAACTGAAAGGCCAAACTTCCGCCGACTACCCGATTGTTCGCGTCACAGACCTGAGTAAAGGTGCTGGCGCAAGCGTATCGGTCGATCTGTTCAATCCCTTGACCGGCAAGCCGGTTATGGGTGACAAGCGGATTGCAGGCAAGATGATGAGTCTCACGTACTCGTCAATGGATGTGCAGATCAATCAGTATCGTGGCGGCGCGGATGCGGGTGGCAAGATGACCCAACAGCGCACGGTATGGAACCTGCGCGGCATTGCGATGGCTGGGCTCACCAATTGGTCAGGGCGGCTGGAAGATCAGCTATCCTTGGTCCAAATGGCCGGTGCGCGCGGAACGCAGAACACTTCGGATTGGGTCATACCGCTGGCAACGGACCCTGACTTTTCGACCATCATGGTGAATTCGGTACTTGCGCCGACGCGCAATCGCCAGTTCTACGCCAATGATGCGACCAGTCCAGCTACGTTGGACACGTCCGACCTGCTGACGCTGACCGATTTCGACCGCATTGCATCGGTGCTCAAGGATTCCTTGATCCCGCTGCAGTCGATCAAGATCAAAGGCGACGTGTACGCATGGAATGATCCGCTGTGGGTGGCGTTCGTCACAAATCGCCAATGGCTGTACCTGCAGACGCGGACAGGTGAAAAATCCTGGCGTTCATTCCTGCAAAACGCCTATGAGCGGCGCAGCGCTGGTATGCGTCATCCGCTGTTCTACGGCGACGTGGGCATGTGGGCGGGTATCCTGATTCGTCCGCTGAACCGCATGGCGATCCGCTTCAACGCGGGTGACTCGGTTGCCATCGACACTGGCGGTTCCAACGGCAAGACCTTTACCGCCAGCACGTCAACGGCAGCGGTGCCAATGGATCGGTGCCTGATTACCGGGGCGCAAGCCTTGCTGAAGTGCTACGGCCAGCACCAAGGCAGCGAGTACTATTACTCGTATCACGAAGAAATGGTGGACCACGGCAACGCGGTCGAAACCAGCGTGGCTATGATGGGCGGTGTCGCCAAGACTCGTTTCCAGGTCTATGACGGTACAGACAACGTGGATACCGATTACGGCATTGCCGTTCTCGACAGCTACGCGCCTGATCCCCAAACCGCAGCCGGTAAAGCGTTGCTGGTCTAACGCCTAACCAAGCCTAAAGGAGCATACAGACATGGCTGCATACAAATCAGACAATTTCCTGCAAGTCGCGCATAACGGCGAGTACGGAAACAAGAGTGTCGCCGCTGCACTAAACAGCGATATCTCGCAAGTCAACGGCGCTGTCGGGCTAGCCAACGGGGATACCATTGACCTCGTTCGCATTCCTGGCGGTGCCCGCGTACTATCCGGCTATCTTCAGACCGGCACGTTTGCCATCGCCACGTCAACGGTGATGATCGGCATTCGCTATGCAGACGGCACCAGCACAGGCGGAACCACTGGCTCAGCAATTCTGGTCGGTGGTACGGGCTCTGCTATTGTCGCTGCGCTGACGCAATATGACTTCCGGTTTGAACAACCGTTTGTCAATGACGTAGATACCATCATGTACCTTTCGTGGGTATCTCCGGGGGCGCCATCCGGCGCATCGTCAAAAGCAGCGCTGACAGCGGTGGTTGAATACATCGCCGAAGGCACGAAGTAAGCTGTACGAAGGGCCAGGGTGGGGCTCGGTGCCTCACCCTTTTTGAAAAGGAAATAATGATGATAGTTCCGACAATCGGGCGCGTGGTGTTGGTGCATCGCCCTGGTTCATCTCCGCAGCGTGAACCGGCGTTTATTACTTTCGTGTGGAATGACCGCATGATAAACGTAGGTGGATTCGATTTTCAGGGTAAGCCGTTCTCTGCTACCAGCCTGCCGCTAGTTCAGGATAGCGAGCCCTACCCGGATGGCATGTTTGCGGAATGGATGCCGTACCAGAAACAAGTTGCGAGCGGTGCGATTGCGCCGACGCTGCACGCGGAACCGAAAGCATGAAGATCGTGTACATAGGTCTGAAGGAAATCAAGGCAGATAACGTCGCCGGGACCAGACTTGCCTGGACGCGCGGACAGATTCATGAAGTTGAGGATGAAGTCAAGGCGGCGCTGCTGCTCAAGCATCCGACGATTTGGGCGAATGCCGACGAGGAATATTCTCTGATCCAGAAATTGGAAGTATTACCGCAACCGCCTCGCGTTAGTGTGATTCCAGCCAACGCGAAAGAACCCTATTGGGAGCCTGTTGTTCTGCCGGTGCCGGAAGAAATATTCAAGGCACTACAGGCGAAAGAACTTGTCACAGTGTTCATGACGAAGGCAGATGCCGACGCCTTTGCGCGCTGGAAGCAGGGTAGGCAGGACGTGCAGGAGCCCGGCGATAAAGACGGTAACGGCGGCGACACTGCGCCGAAGGAAACCGGCCCAAAGCCAGACCTGAGCCAGCTTGACAAGCGCACGAAGGCTTACAAAGATGCGGCTGAATCCGCTGGCCTGGAAAAGAAAAAGGTAGCGTGAAATGTCAGTTCTGATGCAGACCATTCTTGATGAAGCGCGGCTTGATCTGAACGATTCTGCATCAGACGACACGTTGCGCCGGAATCCTGACGCGAACCTGATGAAATTTGCGAATGATGCGCTGTCTAAGGCTGTGGTACTTCGCCCTGATTTGAATTACGGCGGATATGGCACTCCATTCATTGATCTGACAACGGCATCAGCCTTTCCGCTTCCGCTTGAGTATCGTCCCGCTGTTGTGAACTACATTGTGGCTCGCTGCGAATCGTCAGACGATCAATTTGCGAACGATGGTCGATCCGCTAACGACCTGAAACAGTTTTATTCTGACCTAGGCTTAGCATGAGCACGACCTACACGGATTTATACAATTACGTCATGCCTGATTTGCCGATGGCTCCCCCTTTGGTTGTGCAGAATGCGGTGAGGGATGCCGTCATTGATCTGTGCGACCGGGCGCTGATCTACAAAAAGGAATTGCCGCAAGTTCTCGTCCTCGGGCCGACTTCGACAGTGACAACGGCGGCTGCATCAAGTGGGGCAACGGCTGTTGTGGTGTCAGATATCACGGATTTTGCCGACTTGGATACGATCACGATAGAGCTTACCGATGGAACGAAGTGGCGCGGGCATGTGTCTGGCACGCCAGCAGGATTGACCATCAATCTCGATGGGGCATTAAACAATGACGTAGAAATAGGCGCTGCAGTAACGAAGCTGGTCTATTTGTACACCATCACGGTGCCTGCGAACACGGCATTCGCAAAGATGCTCAAGGTATGGCTGAACGATAGCCCGCTTGATCCGATATCGCAGGATGATCTGGACAACGAATTCAACAATACCGACTTCAATTGGGTAGGTACGAACTGGCGAACGGATGTGAACGTGCCTACCCGGTTCTACATGCAGGATGACAGCACGATAGGGCTGGTCATGAACCCCTCTACGACCGGGCAGGGTAACTTGCGCATGCTGGCGGCGCTGAAGCCTACAAGGGCATCTACAGCCTTCCCAAGTGAGATTTACGAACGCTATGCGGAAGTGATAGCGCACGGCGCGAAATATCGCGTCATGCAGATACCGAAAAAGCCGTACACCGATATTAAGATGGCTACATACCATGAAGGCATGTTCACTGCCTTGTGTGGTGAAGCCAGGATACGCGCAGCACGCAGCGGCACGCGGGCGGCGCTCAGAAGTCATACCGTTTATGGGTTGAGATAATATGAGTGCATCACTCACCATCGCCGATAACACCTACGGAACGATATCCAGCGGCTTGACTGCGGCTGATCTGACTATTTCGCTCACGACCGGGCACGGTGCGCGCTTTCCAACGGTAACCCTCGGCGTCAACGTCTGTTATGCAACGCTGCTGTCTGCTGCGAACGTTCTTGAGGAAATCCACATCACGGCGCACGCGGCTGGATCGGACACGCTGACGGTAACGCGCGGCGAGAATGGCACGGCTGCAAAAACGTGGTCGGCTGGTGACCGCATCGAAATGCGGCAGACCAGCGAGATGTTCAGCGGCATTCTGGCTGGAACAATTCCGTTCACTCACATACAGGCGGAAGGCGTTACGTCCACTGGCGCGACTGGGACCGGCAAGCTGGTATTCGACGCCTCGCCGACGATCACAGGGCATATGACGGTAGAGAGTGTCACTGCGACCGGAGCAACCGGGACCGGAAAGTTCGTATTCGATACCACGCCGACCATTGCCACTCCGGTTATCAGTGGAGCCTTGACTTATGGGGGTGTTACTCTCACGGCTAACGTGACTGGTACTGGCAAAATGGTTCTGGACACCAGTCCAACCATTGCAACGCCGGTAATCAATTCTGCTGCTCACGTTGGTGGTTCTTGGGTAGCTGATGCTATATGGACCCTTCCTGCACTTACTCTTGGTGGTACTGTCTCAGGCGGCGGGAACCAGATCAACAATGTGATTATTGGGACTACTACGCCGTTGGCTGGAAGTTTCACGACGATTAGTGCGAGTGGTTCGATTACGTCAACTGCTACGGGAGCATTGTTTTCTCGATCTGGTGCGTCAACATCCGCGCAAGCACTTTCTATTTCCAATACGACAGGAACTTTAACACTTGGTGTAGAGAATTCTGCTGGAGGGACACTAGCCATCGGAACAGCAGCATATGCAACTGTGTTGGGAAGTACCGGGGCGACCAGCCTACATTTAATTACAGGGAATGCCTCACGTCTCACGATTAATTCTGCTGGTGCAGTCACCATCCCCGGCACGTTGGGGGTGACTGGTCTCCATGATGATGCGGGCAATATGATTCTCAGCAGCACCAATGTAACCATAGGAAGTGGTTTTGGTACGGGTAGTATTACGTCGAATAACACTGCCGGGTTTATCGTGACTTGTGGAAATGGTGGCGGGAACACTGGCGTTCTCACATTGCCCACTGCTCCAAATGGCTGGATTGTGTTTGCTGAAAATATGTCAAGCAATGCATCAGGTGGAATAGCATCAATTATTTGCCAAACCGCAAAAGGGACTACATCGGCTACATTAGATCAGCGTATTTTGGCGTCTGGCGCAGCAGCTAATTGGGTCAACGGTGACATAATCCTTTGCCACGCCTTTCCATACTAACATGAAAATACGCGACGAAATAGTAATCAAGCAACGCGCTATCCAAGAAGAAGCGGACAATAAAAAGGCGAGAATTCAAACAGAGGCGGATTCAAAGATTGCAGAACTTCAGTCTGTTCTAGACACTGATGAAAAATGGCTCAATAGTGATACTGACAAGTTTCAGACAAAATTGAATCGGCTTGTGGAAATATTAAGGAAATAGAGTTTTAACCGCAGTTACAACCAGAAAGGAGCATCATGAACGAAAAGCAAGTGAATGCAGTAATCTCCGAACTAGAACAACAGCGCAACATTCTTGGAGCGCGTTGCACTCAGTATGTCTCGGAAGTTGTGGCGCTGCAGGAGATGATGCAGGCGAAAGATAAGCGCTTGGCCGAACTGGAAGATGAAGTAAAGGCGCTGAAGGAGCTTCCCGCTCAACAAGACGAGGCAAAACCGGAATGATGAAAATGGTTCAAGATTGGAAAAGTGGATGGAAATGGTTTTCCGTCCATATCGCTGCGATGATTGCGATACTTAATGCGCTTGTTGCTTCGCTGTCTTACCTGCAGGAGATTATAACTCCTACGCAGTTCGCATCGGCGAATGCAGTCCTTGGCATTCTGGTCATCATGGCTAGGCTGATAAACCAGCAAGAGGCATAATTCTGTGGCAGGTTTCAAGCTACATACGTTCGGCGGCGTCATACCAAGGCGGGAACCTAGACTGCTGCCGAATAATGCCGCTCAGGTCGCAGAGAATGTAAAACTATTCTCTGGCGCTTTGGTGTCGTGGAAGAAAGCGGTAACGGTCAATGCGCCGACGCGCAGCGGTACGCTGAAGTCGATGTATCGTATGTACAGCACGGCAACGGATTACTGGCTTACCTCAACATCTGATGTTGATTACGTTAGGGGTCCGATTGCTGGGGACACGCAATTCAAGCTGTACTACACCGGGGAACTGTCAACGGGTTCAGGATTTTCTTCAGGACCGCGCAAGACAAATCTCGCGCTGGCTACGGCGAGCGGTACAGACTACCCGCATGACTGGCTGGAAATGGGCGTTCCTGCGCCTGGTTCGCGTCCTACGGTCATCGGTACTGGCGGAACGTCAACGAACAGCATCACGCGCACTTATGTCTATACCTACGTCACAGGGACAGACCTACAGGGTGGTACGTGGCTGGAAGAGGGTCCACCTAGCCCGGTAGGGACAGGCACAGGGAAGGAAGATGCCACGTGGGTAATCGCTGCGCTATCGACCGGCACGACCGGGAAATATGCCTGGGGCGGCGCGACGAAGAATATCTATCACGCTGTAACTGACAACGCAGGGAATACGAATTATCAACTTTCCCTCGGGACCGTGCCTATCGCAACGACCAGCACGAACGACACAACCGCTGCGGCGAATCTTGGCGTCATCTGTCCCACTTTCACGCCTGGGGTCATTGGGTCGGAGTGGGTAGCTCCACCGTCCGACCTTACCTGCCTGATTGCTCTGCCGAACGGAATATTCGCTGGCGCTTCCGGCAATCTGATCTGTTTCAGCGAGCCATTCTTTCCGCACGCATGGCCGATTCGATATCGTCAAGCGGCAAACTTCAATATCGTGAGCTTGGGTGCGTATGGTCAAACGGTTATAGCGACCACTAAGGGACCGCCGTATGCGCTTGTAGGTGCGCGACCTGATTCAATGGCAATGTCACATATTGAGGAAATACATCCGTGCGTTTCAAAGCGCAGCACTGTGAGTTTTCCATGGGGCGTTATGTGGGCAACGCCGGATGGTCTTGCGTTGGCTGGGGTAGGTGGTGCGGTGAATGCCATAGAACCATTCATGAAGCGCGACGAATGGCGTACGCTGTGCTTTCCTGACAGTATTATCGCCAAGCAATTCCAAGATGTGTATTTCGGTTTCTTCCAGACAGGGACCGAAGGGCTGAACTTTATTTTCGATAAGGCGAACGATCAGGGTCCGCTTGTATTCGGAAACTTTGATGTGCAGGGTGCGTGGACTGACCCGGAATCATCGAAGATGTACCTGATGCAAGGCGGCATCATCAAGCAGTGGGATGCTGATGATACAAATATTTCTCCATATGACTGGAAAAGCAAAGTAATCGTATTGCCAAAGCCGGTTAATTTCGGCGCAATGCAGATCGAAGCTGACTTCGGAGCATTGAATTCACAATTGCAATTTGACACGCAAAGCGCGATAGACACAGCGATCAATGCAAGCCTGCTGGCTGTGGATGCGCTTTCTGGTGTAAGCGTGTGGGTAGGCACTACTTCATACGGGACCGGGACAACGGTCAAATCTGTTGATGGCGTAAAGATGGGCGTATGCATCGTTTCTGGCACATCGTCTAGCGTTGAACCGACTTGGCCCCAAGTTCGCGGCGGCACGGCGACTGATGGAACGGTGCGGTGGAAACAGGTATGGGACGTGCAGGGAGCAACACGCGGTGCTATGGGCGAATTCCTGCTTGGATACTACAATCAACTTACCCCAAGCGATCCTTTCCAGATTGGAACAACGCGGAACGGCTGGGGGTTCCCGATGGGAGCCAGTCTGTTGCAGGGTGGATCAGATTCCACCTTTGAGACTCGCAATATTCAGGTGAAAGTATTTGCGACAACGACCGGGACAGACCTTGATTTAATCGCTACGAGGGACATTACAAATCGTAACGTGATACGCTTGCCTAGAGGGTACAAATCTGACCAGTTTGCGATTGAAATTTCAGGCAATGTATCCGTGCGCTATTTCAAAATCGCTGAAACAGCGAAGGAACTTGGAACAATCGTATGAGTATCAGGCCGTCAATCGAGGACCCGCAAGGCGTTCTTGACATTAAGGCGAAATCAGTCCTGAAGTCGATGAAAAGTATCTTGGATATCATCACAGGGCGTGCGCCTGGGAATGCGCCTATCAAGACGCTGGGGCCGGATGCAACGCTTGCAGGCGTCATCAACAAGGTGAATGAAATAATCGGCAGGCTGCAGAAATAGGGGAACATCATGGCAATGTCATACGGTCAAGGCGAAGATGGCTCAATGGGTTGGCTAAACACTGACACAGGTCAGTGGACGCCGGACACAGGGCAAGCGCAGGCAGGGCTTCAGCCTGGGATTGGTCAGCAGACTCGTCCTGCTGCACAAAATGCAATTTCTCCTGCAGTAAAGGCATTGCTAGAAAATGGGCCATACCGTGAAGTGTCGCCGGATGGCGTAAACAGTAACGCATCGTACTACGGTAGTTTTGAAAACTGGCTTGCCAAAGCTCCTGAAGCGCAGCAGTCGATTGATTGGGCGAATAAGGCGGCTGCAAATGGCTGGACCGGGCCGACAGATCAGGGCGGCGGGATAGGTTCGATGGTGAAGGGGCTTATGAGTGGCCCAGGTGTACCGATAGGTATGTTCGCTGGTGGTATGGCCTTATCCGCTCTGTTCGGGAATGGTGGCGCATTGGCTGGACTTGTCAGTTCGACAGCACCGACAGAAGTAACTCAAGCGCTTGGCATCGGTGGGGATTATCTTGGTGGCATGTCTGCTACCGATCCTGCAATAACAGCGATGGCTGGTGAAGCTGCGCCGATTGCTGGCAGCACTACGGCTGCACTTTCTGGAAGTATGGGGGATGTTGGCGCTGATTATCTCGGTGGGATGACAGCGACAGACCCGGCAATCGGAACGATGGCAGATCAGGCAATCCCAATCGCCAATACGGTTGCTGGTGCTGGTGGCGCTGCCGTTGGTTCTGCTGCGGCTAACGCTGCTGGGGCTGGCACTGCTGGGGCTGGCACTGCTGGGGCTGGCACTGCTGGGGCTGGTGGTACAAGTGCGGTTACGCCCGCTGCTACAACTGCAGGAACCGCTGCAGGGACAGCAGCGGCGACCGGCGCTGCTGGTGGGGCCGGAACTGCTGGCAGTACGCTTGCCGGTGCTGCCGGGGCTGCAGGCGGTCTTTCCAGCCTTGCAGGGGCGGTGAAGGATGTAGGTACTATCGCGGCTGGCGTAGGCGCTGGGAATGCGCTTCTAGGCGATCCTCTTGGCTTGAACAAAGGTGCGGACGAAGCCAACGCAGCGGCGACGAAAGCCAGCCAAGCGAGCGCTGACGCGCAGACGCAGCTTGCGAAAATAGCTCAAGATCAGTGGGACTACTACAAGCAGAACTACCAGCCGCTTGAAACGAACCTGATAAAGCAGGCGTCCGAAGCGGGCTCGCCGGAAGAATTCGCGCGGGCGCGAGAAGCCGCGACCGGAGATGTGACCGGCGCATACGATCAGGCGCGTAAGCAGATGGCTACCAGGATGCAGAGTTCTGGCATCAATCCTGGGAGCCCGGCGTATCAGGCTGCACTTGGCAGTTCTGATTTGGCCGAAGGCGCGAGCCGAGCCGGGGCGCTGACGATGGCAGACAGGAACACGCGCAATCTTGCCTACTCAAAAGCGCTTGATGTGTCTGGGCTCGGGCGGAACATACCGGCGCAATCGGCTGCGAGCACGGCGAATGCAGCGAATACGGCGAATGCTGCTGCGAATGTGGCGAGCAATCGGCAGATCGCGCAGAATACGCAGGGCGTTGCGAACACGCAAGCGCTAGGGTATGGCATCAATTCACTCGGAAATGTGGCATCGAAGTGGTTTGGCACTCCTACTGCGCCGTCGCAGCCGACGAATCAGCCGACAAGCGATTTCTCCTACGATTCCGGCTTGCGATTCGCTCGCGGCGGCATGGTGCCTGTTCTCATGCGCCATGGATTGAACTCGAAAAACGCTGCAACGGTTTCAGGGCATCCGACGATTACGCCTCACATGAACAGGTTTGCCGATGGTGGCGGCGTAGGTCGTCAAGGAATGACGATGCCTGATGAGTCGAATATGGGAGATGCCTCCGAGATGAACGAACCGTTGCAGGGCGAAGGTACGGAAACATCGGACAGCATACCGGCGCAGGTTGACGGCCAGGAACAGGCTGCACTAAGTTCAGGTGAATTTGTCATGAACGCTGAAGTGCCGAAATTGACCGGCGAGGAAATTCTTAAGGCGATCAATGATGCTGGTCTGGAAAAGCGCGAGCAATCTGCGCCTCCGACTCCAGCACAGGCTTATGCGCAGGGTGGGCGAGTTATGCGCTATGCCAGGGGCGGGCGCGTAATGCACTACGGTTTGGGGAGTTGCTGAGATGGCGAATTTTCTTACGTCTGCAGGGCTCGCTACTCAAGGCGCGGATGCTGCGCGCAATGTCCAGCAAGACTATGAGATAGGTCAATCTCGGCTGAATGCTGCGAACCAAAATGCGCAGTTGGTCGGACAACAGATCGAAACCGGGCAGATGGGCCTGGAAGAAGCGAAGCGCAATCGCGCACAAGATATAGCGACTCGGCAAGCCGGGGCATCGTCAATCGCTGGTGGAAACACTATGAGCGGTTCCCTGCTGGACATGGCGAATACCGAAGCTCGCGCCGGTCGGATGCAGCAAGCATTGCAGTACAGACAGGCAAATCAAGCGCTGGAAGCGATGGGCGGGCCTGAGATTGTTCACGCTGCGATTACCGGGCAACCCGGCGACAGGCCGGATATCGTCAGCATCATGAACAAGTATGAGGCGACGAAAGGCGTGACCAATGCGACTATGGACAACGCTGGAAAGTTGATCGTCACACGCAATGGTCAGACTGCGCCTATCGACGTAAAGCAGATGGGAGAATTGCTGGGCATCTTCAAGCCTGCGAAGATGGAAACCATACCTGCTGGTGGCGTTGGCGTAATGACAGGCCCAGGAGTCGATCCAACGAAAGCGCAAAATCAGATCGTTGCGCCAAAGACTTTTGCAGAGAATCCGCAACATGGATTCCAGACTGTGAAGGATGCCGAAGGCGGGGAAACATTGATCGACATACGCCCAACGGTGGATGGAAAGCCGAATCCGGATTTCAAGAAGCCGGTAACAGGTGGCGGTGCTGCGGGAACGAGTGTGCGCAAAGATTTGCACGTGCTGGATGATATCGGCAAGGCGGTTGCTGACCTCGGGCCGGAGTATGCGACTATCGACATGAACAGTTTGAATCCAAAACCGGTGCCTACGAAGCTGGGCAATCAGGTCATGCTGATAGCGAATCAGTTGCGCCTCGGCACGAAGGATTCAGGTCAAGACTTGGACCCGCGTACCGTGGTGGACATTGCCGCGAAGGGAAAGGCGGTGCCGAAGTATGTTGATGGCAAGTTCGCCGGGAATGTTGTGCTGTACAACGGGCAGGAATTCCCGCTGCGGACGGCGCAAGGGGCGGCGCAACCTGCACCAAAGCCGGTGCCCGCGCCTGCTCCAGCACCCGCTGCTGCGTCTGCTGCACCCACTGCTGCGCCGATAGCGCCTGAGAGTAATTCGCGTGCCGTCAACAATCAGTTCGCTGTCGGTGGCGTGCAGGAACAGCCTGGGGCACGTGCTGCGTTTGATGATCGAAGGGCGAAGGAGCGTGCGCGCACGACCTATAATCTGATCGTGGCAGGCGCAAAGGACAAGCTCTATAGCCCGAAGGATATTGAATCTCTGCAGACGGTAATGAAGTCTGGAATTCTCACGCCAGCGGAGATGCAGCGCGGCGCTGCATTGCTGAAGGCGTCAGGTGTCGCTGGCTATGCGCGCGGCGGAATGGTATCTCGCGCTGGATTGGGGTAACGCATGGCCGGTCTGGAAGATGCAACCGTAAAGCCTGGGTTGTCGCCTTCGCAAGTCGAAGGCATGGTTGCGAAGATAGCTCAGGAACAGGGCGTTGATCCTGACCTAGCAGTTCGCATAGCCAAGCAGGAAAGCGGATTCAACCCGCTTGCCGTCAGCAAGCAGGGTGCGCGCGGCGTCATGCAGTTGATGCCTGGGACTGCGCAAGACATGGGCGTTACCGATGTTCACGACCCTGTTCAGAATATAACTGGTGGGGTGAAGTATCTCGCCATGTTGAACAAACAGTTCGGCGGCAACGAGGATTTGGTTCGCGCTGCCTATCATTCTGGACCTACGATGGTGGCACAGGGCGGGCTTGAAGCGCTCGGGCCGGAAGGCCGGAACTATGTCCAAAAAACTGCCCAGAATCGAGGGAAGCAGATTGCCAGCGAATTGAAAGGCGGCGTCACATACGGCGCACCATTGACGTTCGATGATGCCGGTGAAGTGCAGACACCTTCCGGCGTTACCTATGGCGAGCCATTGTATCCGCCAGATACGAAACCAGAAGCGCCGAAGGCAGAACGCGGTGAGTTCATGAAAGGCGCTATCGGTGGATTGATGAGCGCTGATCCCAAGATGTTCGGCGCTGCGGTTCAGGGTTTCGGCACGATGGCGAAATCGGAATGGCTGCAGAACAAGGGTAAAGAGTGGCAGGCGATTGCAGCCGAAAACGCAAAGGACTACGAACCGAAGGTTGGCAGTATCGCCAACGTCCGCACGGATGGAGTAGTCAACGCGATAGGTGATTTCTTCACGAAATACCTACCGTATCAGGCTGGGAATGCGTTGGCGTCGATGGCTCCAACGATTGCAACCGGGCTCATGGGCGCTGCCGCTGGCGGCGCAATTGCCGGTCCCCCTGGCGCTGCCGTTGGTGGCTTCGCTGGTACGCTGCTATCCGGCTATCCCATGAACTACGGCGATATCTACAGCGATGCGCTGGATGACAAGGGGATTCAGCAAGCCGTCAAGAGCGGCAAGCTGACTGATCTTGACGTAGCGCAAATCACTGCGCTTGCGGCTGTACCCATTACTGCGCTGGATTCGTGGTCCCTCGGGAAGATGGGTAACGCTCTTACTGCTCCGGTCAAAAAGGCGATATACCAAAGAGTTTTTGCCGAGATGAAGGCGGGCGGTCTGAGGGAAGGGACCACTGAGGGATTGCAACAGATAATCTCTGAGGCAGTACAGAATCAGCTTGGCAGCGACAAGACGCTGAAAGACAGCGCTATTGCCGTCATCGACAATGCTGTTGGTGGTCTGGCCGGTGGAGTATTGACCGGCGGTGCCGCTGGCGCTGTGCAAAGGGTGCCAGAAGCAGCGCCGCCCGCTCCGGGTGCGCAAGTACCCCCCGGTGCTGGTACGCCTGCTGGCGGGCCTATTCCGCCCACTGCTGGCCCAATCGCGCCGTCTGCTCCCCCTGCGGTTCCGCCACCCGGTTCGCCTCCACCTGGGGGAACGCCTGGGGCGAGGACGTATCCGAATATAGACAGCGAAGGGAAACCGTACAGGGATTTCGTTTCTGGGTCTGTTGTGGATGCTGGTGAAAGGCTTGATCCTTTCAACCCTGGTAGGGTCTATCCGGCTGCAGGGCTTTCCGCTATCGACCAAGCCAGGGTGGATGCGCAGATCATCAAGACTGGTGGCGACATACCCGGCGCGGATGACGCGCGGCTGAAGAATGCCACGCTGCTTGCGGTTTATGGAGAGAATGCGGCTGTTCGGCATGTAATCGAGTCGCCCGGTGACTTTTCGGCCATCGGCGATGCCATGCTCGCGGTTGCGCCTACCGTTGAGCGTGTGCGCGGTGCCATCGGACAAAATGAGCGCAGCAGGGACATAAGCGACGATATTCTTTCCGCCGTCGATGAAATCCGGCAGATGAAGGAATCCGGCAAGAGTTTAGCCGAAGTCATGGCAGAGGGAGCCACGCACGATATCAGCTACGAGGGGCAGCAATTACTGCAATTTCTTGATGAGAATCAAGGTAATCCTAAAGCGCTGGCATCGTTCATGGAAAGCTATCTGCATGAAGTGGAGATGGCTACCGGGGTTCCGTCTGAAGTACGGGGCCGCGCGTTCGACATAATTCAGGAGCGTGAGAATGCCCGCAAAGAAAAGGAAGCTGCACTTCAAAAAGAAAGAAAAGATCAAGCATTTGCAAAAACTGAAGCTACCGCTAACCGTGAAAAGGCGGTTACTGCTGGAAAGGCAAGAGAGCAAGAAGCCGGTGACCGGGTACTGAGGGAAATTGCGATAGCGAAGGCGGCGGGCTCAGGCATCACGCCTGGGATAAAGACGGCAATGCAAATAGCGCTGGAAACGGCGAAGCCATTGAAAGGAAAACAAAATGCCAAGCAAGCAGGTAAATCTGCAGGAAACGTACAAGAAGCTCCGGCAGGCAGCGCTGCAGCGGGGGCTGGACAAGATGAAGCAGGGAGAGGCAAGGGGGCAGTACCCAAGTCTGCTCAAGCTGGTGAACAAGGCAACGCACGATCCGTTCGTGCGGTCGGCGATCAGCCGGGCGTTGAAAATGCAAACCGGGAAACCATAAATCGTGGTGCCGCAATTGCAAGCGAAGTGGCACAGGCCGGGACGCGAAACAATCCGGTCATCGCAAGCAAGGTTTCGCATATCAATCAGGCGGCGGCTGTCGCGTCGAAGCAGCCGAGCCCTGCGCAGAAGGAGGCTAATAACTACCAGAAAGGGTATTTCCGGTTCGCAAACAACCATCCGCTAGCCTGGATCGGGACTGTAGCAATCGAGAATGCCAGGGGGTCAGAGCGCACGGCTGCTGACGGTTCTTGGACCGTCAAGGATATGCCGTATCACTATGGGCATCTGCAGTACGCCGAAGGCAAGGATGGGGACAAGGCGGATATTGCCATCGGCAAGGATTTGGATGCCGAGAATGTGTACGTCATTGACCAGATCGACCCGGATACGAAAAAGTTTGACGAAACAAAGTCGTTCGCAGCCTTCAAGAGCGAGCGGGCTGCGATCAACGCTTATGTCAGGTCGTTTTCTGATGGGAAGGGGCGGGCCAGGATCGGGGCTATAACACCGATGACGAACGCCCAATTCGTCGCTCGGGTGCAGGCGAACAACCTGAAAGAAGCTGTCACCTATGGGAGTGTTCCACGTGGAACATTTGAGAAACCGAACCCAAGGGCAGAGGCGATAGCCAACGAACTGAAGGATGAAGCTGTACGGCAAGAACTGCAGGTAATGTCGGATGAGGCTGGATGGGCGGAAGAGGGCGGGCGCCCACTGCGCGACGGCCAGGGCGCAAGCGACGAAGAAATCGCTGCAGGTATGGCTAGCCATGTAGGAAACGTCATCGGACGCACGAAATGGATACCTCGGGCTTCATGGTGGCCGGATCGTCCGGTGAAGCTGCGCGAGGGGCAGGTACGCGCTGCGGTGCGCAAGGCGCTGGCCGGGGAAGTGCTGGACAAGAAGCAAATGACGACCATCGAATACATGATCGAGGAAGCAAAGCGCACGATCAAGTATGGGGAAGAGGACGCAAACCCTGTTGAGGCATTCACGCCGGATGAATATGGCGAGCTAGATGGTCTGCCTGAAGCAGCGCAGGATGAAGCGATTTCCCTGGCTGACGAAGTGGACGGCGAGAAGCCGGATAATTGGAATAAACTTTCCGACAAGGAAAAAGAAAATGAACTTGACGCAATCTTTGGACCGAGTACGCGCAAGGCCACTGGCGGTGCGCAAGGCAGCGAGGGCAATGCTGCGCAAGAAGTGGGATCGGCAAAACTCTCAGCAGAGCCAAAGCAAAGACCGCCAGCGCTCCAAAAGCTGATTGATGACCAGAAGGCTGAACAGGTACGCCGTATAGCGTCCATCGGCGAAGTCGGAGATATCGCCATCATGCGCAACGAGAAGGGCGATAGGTGGTATGCCATTCTCGGCAATGCCTCAGATGAAGGTAATTCGCCGTATCGCATACAACATTTCGATGCGAACGGATTTTCAGGCCACATGGTCTATGCCTCGAAAGACGAAGCGATCAAAGAGGCTGCGCGAGATGGCTATTACCGGCGTGATGATGGCGCATTGGATCGGATGCAGAACACCCCTGCATTCCAGCGTGGCCTGGAAGCGGCTGAAATCATCCGCAGAGCGAACGCGCGAGAGTTGACCTGGGAAGAGGCGAACGCTGAGTTTGCCAAGATTGAAGAACGATACAAACCGCTGCTGGAGGCGTACACTAAGGCTGATCTTGCTGCACGTGCGGCTGCGAATGAGGCGGCGGAAAATAAAAAGAAATTTGACGAAGCTGCCGCTGAGAAGTTACGCGCGGGCTCTGCTCTGAAGGCCGAACAGCTTGATATGTTCAACACACAGGGCAGTCTATTTTCAAGGGCTGGAACTGAGCCGAAAGAGGGCATACCGCCTGGGTTCACAATTGATGAGAGGAATCGTGACAAAACTCAAAACCTCGAAAGACAGCTTAGAGCGCAAGGGGCAAATTTTACAATTACCCCGCTCACGCAAAGAGTATTGCGCAACGCTCCTGTTACGTCAGACACAGAGCGTGGGAAAGCTGCAAGTCGATCAATGGCTGAAAGTATCGCGGGAATATTTGGCAAAAAAATAGTTTGGATGCGGGCTGAAGGCCCGTTCAACATCAATGGCGCAGTGATTCAGGGCGGGTTCTTCGATCCGTACATCTTCCTCGATGTTGAATCAGAGAAGCCTGCGCATGTCGTGCTCGGGCACGAGTTGACCCACCACATGGAAGTCAACGCGCCAGATGCCTACAACCGGCTTATAGGCGCGATGAACGGGCTATTGCGCAATCATGCTGAGTATCGCGCAGAGCGTGGTATTCACGATGCGATAAGCGACGAGGATATAATCAAAGAGATGGTCGGTGACCTGATGGGTGATAACTTCGCTGATCGGCGTTTCTGGCATCTGGTAGCAGAGCAAAGCGGCGGCGCGTTCCAGCGCATTGCCACTGCGGTTAAGGAATGGCTTGATAGCGTAGCTCGCCTGCTGAAAGAGGCAGTCGGGTTCGGGTCAAATCAATTCGTCAACGATGTGAACAAGGCTCGCCTGATCCTGGCGCAAGCGTTGAGCGATTATGCAAGGAAGGTTGCGCCTAAAAAAGAGCTAGAAAGCGCGCGAGCCAAAGAAGATTACGCAGCTAATTTAGCGTTGTATCTCCAAGAAAAAACAGGGTCAATTTTCGGAAGGTTTGAAGGAAAATTAAGCGCTGAAGAACAAAGAAACTTGTTTGGCCGGTTCATTGGTAAGGGCAACATTATCATTGATGGCAAAGATGAAATTGTTGCTAATCGTGTTCGTGTTGCATTCGGCCAGGATTATGACGATAGGAATGTAACAAGCTGGAAAGACCTGAACAGTGGAGAGATTCGCCTATCTTACGCTGGGCCGCACGCAACGGAAAATTCCCCATCACTGCGCCGGTCATTCAGTATTGCGCAGGAATTGGAAGCGCTCGGCAAGCCGATGGAGAAGATTCGCCTTGCGACCGGATGGTTCAAGAATAAGTACGATCAAAAATGGCGGCGCGAGATATCAGACCGTGGTACTCGGCTGGTTGCGCCAATAACAGACTTCATTGAATCTCCGCTGTTCGGCAAGGAAACGGCCTATAAACTCGGTGGCGTGTTCGATAGCCCGCTGGTCTATAAGTTGTACCCTGAAGCGCGCAACATCAAGTTTGTCGTGCGCAAAGGGTTCATGGACTTCAACGGTCTGCAAGGGTGGTTCGATCAAGAGAATAATTCAATAGGCGTAACGCCATACGCCAAGAATCCAGAATCCACTATTCGGCACGAACTGCAGCACTGGATTCAAGCGCAGGAAGGCTTTGCCACTGGTGGTAATGCAGATAGTGTCATCGAAAAACTTACCGATACACAGAAGCAGCGTTTAGCTGAGAAGATGATTTCTGCGCTCCAGCTTCAATTGCGTTCAGCGAATGAAAAGCTGATAACTGCACACAAGTTCGCCGTTACTGGCGTCGGTGAAAGGTACGTCAAGGCATATACCGAATCTAACAGGATGTACAATCTTGCGATAGATGAGCCGATGGGCAGTCCGTTGCGCAAGGAGTGGATCACTGCATACGATGCGATGAACAAGGTAAAGAGTGAGATGTACAGCGAGATGACAGATAATCCTAAAGCTAGGTTCTCAGATTTGAGTCAAGAGCAAATTCACGCTGCTATGCAGATTCAATTGGCATTCGAGAATGGCAAGACGGCGAAAGACATAATCGCTGAGACTGAAAAGCACATGGTTGAATTGCAGAAGGGGGTGACGAAAATTCAATCAGGCGATCCTGAGTCGCTTGTGGAAGCGATCAAGAAATCCGGTGAGACGCATAACCTGTATTTGAGAATCGCTGGAGAGATTGAAGCGCGCAATGTGCAAGCTCGCGCCGATATGACATTGAAGCAGCGCAAGGAAACGGAGCCGCTGACCTCAGAGAAAATCCCGGTAGAGGATGCGATTGTCACTTATGACAGTGGCGGTAAAAGCGAGGAAACTCTACTAAATAGTAGAGTTTCGCAGACTCAAACCATTGAATTTAAAGAATGGTTCGGCGACAGCAAGGTAGTCGATTCCGCTGGGAATCCACTTGTTGTTTACCACGGAACGCCTGTAGATTTTGCAGAATTCGATCTGTCAAAAACATGGTTAAGTTCTCTTGGTGATTCTGGCGGTCTTGGCGCGTTTTTTACTAGAGACCCGCGCGAAGCATCGCATTATGCTGGTGATAGGTCTGGGCAAGTAATGCCTGTTTATCTTGCTTTGAAAAATCCATATACGATTACCGCTTCTGATCCTCTGCGCTACAAAATCACAAATAGCAAACGTGATGCGATTGCGGTGCGAAAACAATTGGAAAGTGAAGGATATGACGGAGCGATAACATATCAAGGTGAGTATGTCGCTTTCCGTTCAGAGCAAATAAAATCAGCCATCGGCAATGTTGGCACATTCGGCAAGACTGGTAATCTGATGCTGTCTCGCAGCCCTGGCACTGTCGGCGCTGCGCTCGGTTCCAACGCTATAACGAACTTCGTCAATGCTCAGGTGAACTCGCCCACGTCGCTTGGCATCTTCAAGGCGTTCAATACCCAATACCACAAAGCCGTCATGCTCGCGCGCAAGGGACTGCCGCAGTTCAAAGCTGTGTTCGATAAGATGCAGGATTATCTTAACGATACGAATGCGCTTTCGATTCATGCAGAGCAACAAGGTCAAGCGATCTTCCGTGAGCCGAAGGCGCTGAAAGACTTTTTCGGCGGCGCTGCGAATGACAAGGATGTGCAGGCGCTAGGACCGTGGCTGCACGGTGGCACGCTCTATGGCGGCGCTAGCCCCATGCAGGGCGTCGTATGGACCGATGCGGAACTGCAGGGCACGCAGGGCAATCGCCTACTGCCGCGCAATGCCGTGCCACTGACAAAAGAACAGGTCAAGCTGTACCATGAAGCTCGGGCGGTGATTGCCACGTCCATAGAGACTGGCGCAAAGTCTGTCATCTTCCGGCACGTGAAAAAGTACGGCGTGACATTTGACAAGTTCGACACGCTGGACAAAGTTGTTGGAGATGTGAAGGATCAGCTTAACGATAGGCTGAACGATGCGCAGATACAGCGCATGCTCGCTGAACAGAATGCCGATGACGCTTTCGACACGTACCAGCAGGCGAAGGCTGATGCGGCTGCGAATCCGAAAGATCGTCAATTGCGCGTTGCAGAAGAAAACGCGAAAGCGAACTACGATAATGAACAGCGGGCGCTGGATATCGCACAAGCCAGGATTGAAACACTGGAAGCGCTGATTGGTAAGCCGAATGATCCGGGCACGCTGGATAAGATTCAGGACACGGCGAGCAAGCTGATAGAGCACGGTTACATGCCGCTCAAGCGGTTCGGCAGTCGCACTGTCACTGCCAGGGATGCGCAAGGCAAGGTAAAGTTCTTCGGCGCATTCGACGGCACGCCTCTGGTGCCTGGGTCAGCGAACTACGAGATGCAGAACGTCGCAAATCAGATCAAGGAACTTCATCCTGACTGGGACGTAAAGACCGGCGTGCGCGATGAAGAATCGTGGAAGATGTTTCAGGGGCTCAGTCTCGATGCGCTGGAAAATTTCCTTGATTTCGTGGACGCCGAAACGAAGGCAGAGCTTGAGCGTGACCCGATAATTCAAGAGTACCTTGCGAACTCCGTGAACAATCGTAGCGTGCTAAAGGAACTGGTACACCGGAAAGGCACGCCAGGATTCTCCAAGGATGTGCCGCGCGTGCTCGCGTCGTTCGTTACCAGCCATGCGCGTAACGCCTCGGGGATGTACCACATATCCGATGCCACTGACCTTGTGAGCAAGATACCGAAAGAGCAAGGGGACGTGATTGGTGAAGCGGTCAATCTGGTGAAGTACGTAACCCAGCCGGGCGAGGAAGCGACAAAGCTACGCGGATTCCTGTTCTTCCATTTCCTCGGTGCGTCGATGGCAGCGGGTGTCGTCAACCTGTTCCAAACGCCCATGATGACCTTCCCGGCGCTGGCGCAGTACACAGGAGCCGGGAACGTCATAGCGAAGCTGACAGGTGCATCGAAGCAGGCTGCGATGGACCCGGCTACGATCAAGGGAGACGTTGGCGCTGCGCTGATGAAGGCAGAGCGCGAGGGTATCACTGCCCCGCAACAAATCCACCATCTGATTGCGACCGCATCCAATAACCCGTTTTCGAGCAACAAGGCTTTCCGTGGGTTCATGAATATGTGGGGCGGCATCTTCGGTGCCACTGAGGTATTCAATCGCCGGGTAGCGTTCATTGCTGCCTACGAGATTGCGCGCGAGAATGGCAAGTCCGATGCTGACGCCTACGATCTGGCAAAGGTTGTGGTCGGCGAGACGCAGGGAATCTACAACAAGGGGAACAAGGCGAACCTGGGGCGAGGTGCGTTGGGCTCGGTGGTCATGACGTTCAAGCAATTCTCGATCATGTACCTTGAACTGCTGCGCCGCATGCCGCCGAAGCAGCAATTGATGATGATGGGGATAATGTACGCTGCCGCTGGCCTGGAAGGTATGCCGTTCGCGGAAGATATAGAGGACGTGATAGACACGCTCGGGCAGTGGCTTGGCTATTCCACCAATACCGGCAAATGGCTGGGTAAGGCGGTGCGGAACACGCTTGGTTCAGAGTGGGAGCGTCCGTTGCTCAAAGGGCTTGGCGGCATGCTTCCGCTCGCCCTGAATACCAGACTTGGCATGCCTAACCTGATCCCCGGAACAGCGTTCTTTAAGCCGTCCGAAATCGACAAGACGCGGGACGTAGCGGAAGCTGTTGGGCCTATCGGCGGTGCGCTCCAATCCTTCTCAGATAGCCTTGCAATGCTCGCTCGTGGCAAGTGGGACACTGCCGCCCTGAACGCCTCGCCGAAGGCCGTAAAGGACGCCTATGCGGGCGTACACATGGCTTTGACCGGCGAATCTCAGGACATGAAGGGAAGGTTGGCGCTCAAGGATGTTTCCATTGGGGAAGCGCTCGGGAAGTTCGGCGGGTTCAATCCACAGCGGGCATCGGTCGAAAGCGAAGCGAAGCGCGAGGTTATGCAGGACCGGAACATGCGTACCGTGCGCCTGGACGATATGGCGTCGGACTGGGCTGATGCCATCTTGCGCAAAGATCAAGAGAAGGTGAAAGAGTCAATCGCCAAGGTGGTCCAGTGGAACCGGGACAACCCGGAGATGCTGATTGACGGAGCTACGATTCTTCGCGCTGTCCAAGAGCGCGTGAAAGCTGGTATGCGTACAGGCGAACAGCGCTTCATCAAGTCTGTCCCGCGTACCATGAAGCCGGAAGCGATGCAGGAATTGCATCACTAGAAAGTGAAAGGCCGCACCCTTCGACGGATGCGGCCTTTCGGTGATTCTCTGAATTTCCCGTTTGCGTTTTACGCCGTGCCGGGTTTGATAGATATCGGTCCCATGAACCGGAATACCTACCGCAAATTCATCTTGCTGCACCTCGCGCGTATGTTGTTCGACAGGACCACGCGGTTAGCAATTCAGAGCTATAGAACCCGCTGCCAGCGGGATATGTAGGATGCACGAGCTACCTAGAAGTTCATTCGCCAGACTTTTCAGCCCGGTCCAGCTTTTCAATTTCAGCCAGGATGAGCGCTGCTGCGCGCACCAAATCACGGCGCGGTTCTTTCGGTTTCCAGCATTGTTCACTCCAAGGCCAGATTTGCGGCATAGCATTATGTGCATCTCCTTGCGATGCCGGGTGTAGCTGGTCTGCAGCATTGATTGCGTAAGCCGCGCCAGCAGCAACCAATTCGCCTGGGTCGTGGGAATCATCATGACCTTCGTCATACCTTTCGTGGCTGATCTGGCGAGCGCGTTCCTCCATAATGTCACCGGCAGCTTTTGTGATTTTTGCAAGCCGCTTCTCAAGATCGTTGTTCGTGCGCTCCAAGCCATTCGCCTTGTTCCGGTAGAACAGGCCAGCTTCATTCGCTCGCACGAAATCTCGAACAAGCGGATGGCTTCTACTCCAATTCAATGCTGTTTCCATATCTTTACTGATTTGGCAAATAAGTTCCAATGCCATTTTCCCTCCTAATTGAATGGTGATTCGCAGACCTGATACACCGTAATCCCCTCGTTGCGGAATGCCTTGATGGTGTCTGCGTTGTCCTCGAACAATATCAAGACTTCCTCTTTGTCTCGATAATATTCTCGATACATCTCCATCTTGATGATGTGGTGCGCACGCACGTCCAAATCTTCACGCATCAGCAGACGGCGAGGGGATAGCAAGCCGGTATTCGCCATCCATTGCATCGTTGTAATCCGCATGCGCTCCGGTCGGCACGTCATGATATCCACAAACGGAACTTCCGCGCCTTCGACTTTCCCCATCTGGATAGCATGGCCGATGATCTGCGCTTGCGTTACCAGCATGTTGAACAGTACCACGCCAGCAGGGATACCTGGGTCGCTTATCATCGCATCGTGGAAGTGCTCGCCTTGCAGCATCAGGCGATGCCGCCAGTCGGACAGTACGCCATCTAGGTCAAAGATAAACGAATACGACTTAGTTTTCATTTAATCCTCGTTGCCTTGTGGTGCGGTTTGATAGCAGAGTTGAAGAACTTACCAACGCTATCCGCGCCTTCCAGAAGTTTGAAAACTTCTGCAGAAATTCCAGCGTAGTGCCACACTGCGCCGTTCTTGAACTGCACGGTTAGTGTGCTGCCTTCGTGCCCAATAGCTGCGATTTGAGATGAATCTACTGGTATCATTTCCATGCACGTCTCCTTATTGACTTTACCTTTGCCCGGTGAATCGCTCTTTGGTGCGCTTGAGTTGATCTGATGTTCATGGAGATGAACATTGGTGTTTGAAGATTAGTAACGATAAAGCTTCCTGGGATTCCGCTCCCGATTAGATACTTCTGCAGTTCTTCGCCAGACAGCAGCGGTTCGCCCTGCATTTCGTAAGGCCCCTTCGGAAAAAAGACAGTCGGATCAATTGGGAATTCGCTCACGGCAATGTACCTGGGACAATGTTGTTCGCGTGCAGCACTTTGCGCGCTTCCAGCCATGACTTCGCTTGACCGAATAGTATATTCAGGCAGGCGTCATAGGCAGGGCGCGGTATGCCTTCTGGATGCAGTTCGCCCGCTCTGATAAAGCAGTGATCGTACAGCGCGAGCAATTGGAAATGGTTAAGCTCGGCGAGTCGCAACGATTCGTCCCCGCTGGCATTGCGCATCTTTCCCTGGAATCCCATGTTTCCGGCGTCCGCGTGCTGCATGTGTACGTGCTGCTCGTTCTTGACCACGTAGAAACCCTTGTCCAGTGCAGCCAGGAAACCATAGTACACATCCAGCGTATTCGCCCCGCCGTCATCCATCTTCTTCAGAAACTCGCGGCTGTACCCGGTGATAACAGAGCCGTAGGCGAGGTTCATCAATCCTTCGGCGGCGTCCACATAGCCTGTCCGCTGCGGGTAACCGGATACTGATTGCCGCGTCTCCGCGCCTGGGTTCTCAAAGAACATCGTGCATGCGACAGCGGAACAGGAATTCTTGCGCACGGCTTCGTCGCATACCTTGACACGATCCGGCAAGCTGTAATCGTCGGCGCTGAGTTGGTATATCCAATCGCAGTCGTCGGATGTTTGCTGCCATGCATACCTGAAGTGGGCGTTGCACGCCTTCATGCCGTATGCTCCGCGAATCGGGCACTTGACGATCTTGATTTTGTGATGGCAGGGGCCGAATGCCTTTGCCGTGTCGATCATTACCTGTAGCGTGTTGTCGGTCGATTCCTGATAGCTCAGGATGATTTCGCATGGTACAGTTTGTTCCAGTGCGCTTTGAACTGCGCGACCAACGAACTTTTCTTTTTGCCTTGCGTTTATCACGAATGCGATTGTCATTTGTCCAGCCTTATTATTGGAAAGTTTGAGCCTTCAGGTCCGGTCATCTTCTCGATGAAATAATTTTCCCACTGTATTCCAGCAAAAAAATTCTCTTGTTTCTTGTGTTCATTAATGAACGATTGGAGTTCATTCCACGATTGCGGCGTAGAGCTAGCATCCTCTCTTCCCCAATCAATACCGATGAAAATTGGTCGATCAGGTTTCCAGATCGTCTTGACCGGCATCAGAATCCCGCTTCCTACTACAGCGGGCGCGAAGCCGGATGCCAATATACCGGCCATGCCTTTCAAAAATCCTCTGCGGTCCATCAGATGAAATTCCTATGCGGTAGGTTAGAGTCAATGAACTGGATAGGCTTGCCTTTGTTTAGGTGGTTATCAATCGCCGTGTTGGTGCAGTGCTGCAGGCAAAGCGCATCGCATGATTTCTGCGCGTTGAACTGGTCTGAGGCAAGGTGATTGACTATCTCCCAGTAACGATCTGACTGCACGATTTCAGCAAAGGACTGGTCAACGATGTTACCCATGTGGAACTTGCGCCAGCGATCATTGAACAATCCCCCGCACGGCGCCACTAGACCGGACCCGGATATCTGCAGGATGAACGGAGGGCCATAGCAGCGCTGGTATTCCCTGCCGCCGTTCTCCTTGATCTTGGACCATTTCACCACGCACTTATACGTGTTGTCTGAATAGGTTTCCGCCTCACGCAGCAGATCGTGCAGCGCATCGTATTTTGAATAGTCCACGCCTAGCGTGTGCTCCGGCGTGTCGCTGCAGTGCTTGATGACGGCATAATCCGGCCCGAGTTCTTTTCCGAGTGCAGCAAATGGAATGATCTGGTCGGCCATGTCTGGGGTAAGCACCATCTGCATGCCGATGGTGACCGGCAAGCTGTACCGATGCTTGATGGCTACCATGTCTCGGATGTTCTGCACTACTCGATCATAGGACGATGGCTTTACGCCCATGATTTCGGCGTAGCGTTCCCTGGTGCCGCCCGAGAAATTGATACGCAGGTAGGTCAGAGATGGCAGGATGTTGTACGCCATTTTCTTGTCGATCAAAAATCCATTGCTGCCAACAGCCATGTCGATCCCGAGATAATGCCCGCGCATGATGGAGTATTCAAAGCATGGCGAGATGGACGATTCGCCGTCGCTAACCAGCGAGATGCCGCGCACGCCGATATCCGCGCAGTCGGCAAGAAACCGCTCCATGACTTCGCGCGTTATCTCCTTGCGGTCGTTCTCCTGATACTGTGCAGCACAGAAGCCGCAAGCGTAGTTGCAGACGCGAGTAAGCGCCATGTCTATAGTGATAGGCGATATCCGCTCGCCACGCTCCCATGCACGAAAGCGGCTTTCATGCAAAGCAATCTTACTTCCATCGAGCAAAGAGTCCCATTGTTCGCTCATGTCGCATCTCCTATTCCGCGAAACTTCGCCAGTTTCACGCGCAGCTTGTTCTGATCCGTCTTTCGGCTGCACATCAGTTCGTATTTTATGCCATCGCACAGGTTGCGCAGACGCGATTCCGCAAAGAAAATTTCGCGCCCGGTCGCGTCGGTTTCAATCGTAATTACCTCTCCGACAACAGAGAGAATCTTGCAGCCTGGAATCAGTTTATCAAGGACTTGCTGTATGTCGATGTTCATTCTTTCCTCACTACGTTGAGCATGGCGCGGTACGCTATTTGCATAGCATCGTAGTGCATATGCCCATGTGGAAATCGCAAACGATCTAAGTGCTGTTCATACGCCCTAGACATATCACCAAGTATGCGTTCATTTGGCTCCAGCGGCACCAGCGTCCAGCCGGGAGGGATGGCGTAGAGGGAAGTTCCAATCGGAATGTCTTTGCAGAGCCATGCCACTTTGTAGAACGGAATTGCATCTTGGCGCTCTACTACCTGCGCATCAGGCTCAAGGTTCGCAGGCGAGGTTGATGTGCGCATGACGATTTCTGCACGCCCTTTGCATTGATTGCCCGAATTCGTTTTGTTCTTGATGATTCCGCACACAGAGCAGTGCTCCCACTTCACAGGGCCTGTGGGCGGAACCCACTGGTGAAGGTTCGCAGGCGAGGCAGCGCAGTCACATTTTGGCTTTGTACATTGACTTGGGTATAGGCAGGGGTGGTTCGCAGGCGAGGCAGGACCAGCAGCATGACCATCTGGTGAAGGCGTTGTTAGATGGTCCATGCAACGGTTTGGCCACGCTGTTTCTTTGCCGCACTGCGGGCAGGTAAGCGTTCCTTGTGCTTTCATGTTGCCCCCTTAAACCGCGCTACCGCAATTAAACATATGCTCACAGATTTCTATTTTTGTACCTGCACACAACCAAAGATGTTCGCCGTAAATCTTTTTGGCGGTTTCCTCAGCAGCCTTTTTATTCAAGAATCTAACAGCCTTAAAAGGATCGCAACCGAACGAATCTCCACCTGCCCAATACCATCTTGGATTAGTGGCGTGTGTGCATTCAATGAGCCATACTGTATCTGCCTCATGCCTGCCTGCGAACTCTGTCTGCCCGCGCTCTGCTTCGAGCGCAGCATGAAGTTCTGTAATACGCCCTTCAAGTCGCCTAGTAGCTGCTTTCCACGCCACCCATAGCGCACCCTCTGTACTATTACCCCATGTTGGTAAAGCGCCATTACGCCATTTTAGAAACTCCGTATGGTCGTCGCGCAATAATCCTGATTCAGCCATGTTTGTTCTCCAGTTCCCGCACGCGGGCTTCAGCGGATTCAGCAGCATTTTTGTATTCAAGTATCGCGTGAAATGCCTTCTGCCGTTCTTCTTTCCGCGCCTTGCGCTCGGCGGTAAGCTGTTCGCGCAGTTCGGTGAGTTGCTTGAGCATCTCGCGTGCGTCAAGAGTGAGTGCAGCGCATTGTTGCTGCAGTTCGGCGTTCTCGCGTTCGAGTCTTTCAACAATTACTGGTGATAACACGACTCTGTCCCTGTGTATAAGCTGATCATCAGCGAACTTGTCATATGTCCTCGGCGTGGCCGCAGCAGGGGCATAACAAGTATCCCAAGAGTGTGGGCTGGAATGATAAGGCTTAAACTTGCAGAGCAGCCCAATAGGAGATACAGCGCCACAGATCGTAGTAACCGCAGCAGGGGCAGGCTGATCATCTGCTGAGCTACCAGATCGAGGCATCGCTGTATCTCGGTCCTGCCCCTGTGCGGTTCGTTGCGGCGTTGCGTAGAGTTTCATTCCGTGCCGTGGCGTAAATTCTGGACGCCAAATGATGAAATCAGATTGTCCTGGTGCCGGTGAACGAAAATACTCTCCGTCTGCAATAGGCTCCGCGCCTCGTTGCGCCTCGGCTAGAATGAGAATGCGGCGGGCGAAGGCATAAATTTCAACTGGTGGTACATGCCAACTTTCTTTTGCACACCGTCTAATGTCGTCGTCAGTCATTTTTCATATTCCTTTCGAGTTCTTCCCTCGGCAGAAACGGGAACATATCGTGCAACGGTGAACTGGTGATTGATCCATCCGGCATCTTCTTGGACGAGATGCGCGGGATCAACGGCTGATTCGGCTGCATCTGAACTTCAACGATAAGCGGACCACTTTCAAATAGCACTTCCCTCAAACGTTCTTCAAGAGTTTCGCTGTTGTCGATCATAATGTAGTCGATTCGGTAAGCGTTCGCCAGATCGCACAGGACCGGGAAAGTTAAATCTTCCTCTTCGGAACCAACGTAGTGATTGAAATGGTTCTCCTGCATCGCCTTGATGGTGCCGTACCCGTTGTTGTTCAGTACGAATATCGTGATTGGTAGACCGTGGTGCGCTATCGTGGCAAGCTCCTGCACGTTCATTTGGAGCCCGCCGTCGCCAACGATGCAGACAACCGGATTGTCATGACCGAACGCAGCGCCCACTGCGGCTGGGAGCCCGTACCCCATGGCAGCGTGTCCACCTGAGACTACGAATCGCTGCCCAAACTTGTTCTTGAACGCCTGCATGGTGCATGTGAACGCCGTTCCCTGGTCGGTAACGATGGTGGTTTCGCTGATGAGTTGCCTGGAAAGCACATCGATGAAGCGGAAGCTGTTAATGCCTTCCGTGTTCTCGTACTCCGGCAGAACGACCGGGTATCGTTCCTTCCAGTTGACGCAGCGTATGCGCCAGTCGTCGGAATGATGCACTTGCGGTTCCGTGAACAGCATCATGTTGATGAACTGAAGCGCATCGACAGGTATCTTGATATCGACATGGAGCGATGGTTTCTCCATTTCGTGCTGATCAATGTCAACCATGATGATCTTGGCATCAGGCGCAAATTGGTCGAACTGGTATCCGATCATCGGGACCGATAACCGGCTACCGATCACAAGCAGCAAATCCGCGTTCTGGACAGCGAAATTACTGGCTCGGTCGCCGAATATTCCCATGTGTCCGACAAGCTGCGGATGGTCGTATTGCAGAACCTCCAAAGCGCCCCAGGACGTGATTACCGGGATACGCAGGGCATCGACCAGTCGTTGCGCCGCTGGCGCTGCGTCGGCCAGGATAACCCCCCTGCCAAGTATCATGACAGGTCTTTGCGCCCTGCGTACCATGTCCAAGGTTTGGAATACCCGCCCTTTCATGCTCATGTGTGGGAAGATGAAAGGCGGTTCGTATTTCTGTAGTGCATCCGGGTCGATCCTCTTGGATTGGATATCTAGCGGAATGTCGATCCAGACCGGGCCGGGTCTGCCTGACTTGGCGATATCTACTGCCTTTTCCAATTGATATCGGATATCCCTTTCTGAATAAACAATTTCTGCAGATTTTGTAATTGGCTTGACAAGTTCAATGATGTTTGTCTCTTGCACGCCGAACTGTCGAACGCCTGACGTTCCTATCATGGTGTTTGTCGTCACCTGACCGGAGATGAAGATTACCGGGATAGAATCAACCCAAGCGCAAGCCACGCCGGTAAGAGCGTTAGTACCGCCTGGGCCAGTAGTAACAAGACAACATCCCAGACCGTGAACACGTGAATATGCTTCCGCTGCCATTGCTGCCGCTTGTTCATGATGGCACGCCACATAATTTATGTCCTTTTCCAGTCGTCCAAAAGAATCCAACAGGTGCATGCACCCGCCACCAGATACGCCGAACACGGATCGAATGCCGAGTTCAGATATGAATTTCGCAACGTAGTCTGACACCTTCATGGAGTTATCCTTTTTGATGCACATTATGAAATTGGAGTTTTCTCCAAGAGGAATGCGAATATCAGGTATTCCGCTATTCCATACAGCATTGCTGTGGTGCGGCGACTCAAGCCAAATCTTGTTTCCCATGAACGTCTGTTCCTCGAATCCGAGTTTCAGAAGTTCTCCGGTGTACGGTACAACATCCGTTTCGTATGGCTTATTTTCTCGGCCATAGTCATCGCCCATGCGAACGAGGTCACTCTTGTTCGACGGTTCTTCAATCTCCATCAGCCACGCCCCATCTTCGGCGCTGGGAAAGCCGTCAAGCTCGCTGATTGCCTCGGTCTTGTGGTATTCACCCTTGCCGATATCAACCACGTCCAGCGCGTTCAGGTTTCGACCAAGGTTATTCTTCGTGAAGTACACGCTGCCGGATAGCACAATCAGGCGCGTTTTCTTGTTCGGATGGCAGTGCAGCGAGGTCTTGCGCTTGGCCGCTATGTGCAGAATCCAGACTGCGACAGCGCCATTGTCGAAGGCTGACCACTCGAAACCCCACGGTTTGTGGATCAGCTTGCCATCATGATTGTTTGTCATTCTTCTCCCCTTCAAATCGCGCATCGCCAATTTCTGGAAATTCGGCATCAACTACCTTTGCATCTGGCGATTGATATTCACGAGTAAGACGGTGCATGTATTCTTTTTCGCGGATGCAGCCAATAACAGCGTGCATGAATTGCCCGTTGTTCTTGTAGTGATCTGCCGTGATTATGTTCTCATGCCTGATTACCGGAGCTTTGATATACAGAGCCCCGGCATTTTGTAGGTCGTCTTTAATGCTCTCGTAGCCAGTGCATTTGATGCCTAGCATAATTCCGGCAGAAATCAGAACCCATGGGCCATGGCAGATTGCAGCTATTACCCTGTTAGTTTTGCACATCAGAAGAATGAAGGCACGAACGTCAAGCCGCATGCGCAATCTGTCTGGGCACTCGAATCCGCCAGGGACCACAACGAGGTCATAATCGTATGCGCGTAGAGCACCAATGTTGATCGTAGCTCTTGCTGGAACGCCGTACTTGCCGAAATATTGTTTTGTTGTATCCGGTACGGCAACATCGACAAGCCACCCTTCCTCTTGCATGCGATAGTACGGATAGATAAATTCCTCGTCTTGAAACCCTTGTTCTACGAGAATCACTGCTCTTGTCACATTGCCCCCTGTACGGAAAGAATTGAATGGAGTAACGCAAGGTGCGTCATCTCGACTAGGCCGTAGTCTTTGGCCGGGACATAGAAGCTCAACAGCCCTTTCTCGCGCAGTACGTTGTTCGGGTTCATGCCGGAGAAGGTAACGAGGTCCAGCCCCATTTCAAACGCCTGTTCCGCTGCGCGTAGGATGTTCTTCGACTTACCAGACGAACTTACGATGATGACCAAATCCCCAGGCAGCGCATAGAATTCAAGCTGCTTGGCAAAAATTTCGTCTATACCAAAGTCATTGCCGAGACAGGTAAGCGTCGGCGCATCGTTGAAGGCAATCGCGCGCATGCCGCCGTTCTTGCTGAAGTCGGTCGCCATGTGCGACGAGATGGCAGATGATCCGCCGTTCCCGATGAAGATTATTTTGCATCCGGCGTCGAAGTTACCGGCATGCGCGCAACGCCACTTTAGCTCTGTCATCGCTGCTACGAGGTCAACCCGATCATGGGCAAAGCTCGCCTGCGTGTGCTGCGAACAATCCTTGAGCAAATTAAAATACTTTTGCAGGCAGGAAATTCCGGCGTCATCAAGCGCTGCGCCGCGCCCGGTGTAATGCTTCTTTCCCATCTTCAGGTTCGGTGGAGGTTCCGCGCCTTTTGCGCCTTCACTTAATGACATTTCTGCTCCTTAGATATTCACCACTGAGGATGCGGCCAGATGAAAAAATCTGACCGTCTGAGCCCGGTTCTTTTTCCATGTAGCACACATGCCCGCCGTGCGCCTCGACTGCCGCTACTTCATGCGGTATGACCCCTTGCGCTTCCCAGCCCTTGGCGTAAATCTTCGGCTTGATCGTGGTGATTGCAAGACACGCCGTTGCTTCTTCGACAATAGCCACGTAATCGACAAGCTGAAGCGCTGCAAGGCATTCTGCTCGTATCGTCTGCGGGAAGGCTGGTCTATGCTCGCCTTTGTATTTCGGGAAATAGGCATCTGCGGTGAGCGTGGCAATGAGGTAGCCTGGACCCAGTTTGCGTGCCCAGTCGATGTACCGAATATGACCAACATGCAGCAGATCAAAGCATCCATGGACTAATATCCCGTTGAAGTTGTAAAGCATGGCGAGAGGAAGAATCTTTTGGAATGGAAAGTTGTTCATAAAAAACTCGCGCGATGTATTGATCACTTTTTCACCCTATAAAAGATGATGCACTGTTGCATGCCTTCAATGCCTATTCGGTGCATGGTGTGCAGAGCCCAGCCCTCGGCTGATTGCTTGTTCAAAAATTCTTCCAGTTCTTCAGATTCGTGAACGCTGGTATTCCGCCCGGTTCGCCAAAGAACCTTGTATTCGAGTTCCATCATATGAAGTTCTTGTGTGGTACGCCGTTCTCAAGATCGTTCAGGTAGCGATTCGACTTGTCCATCCTACAGTTCAATCGGCATTCGTGAATGTCAAGGTCGTGGCGCACGTATAGCCAGTTCAGCCATCGCTTATCCCCTTGCCATATCTCCTTGAACGACTGGGTATTGACGTTGCCGAGTTTGAAACGGTCATCAAGCAGGTAGGCACTGCATGAGTACACATCGCCGGTCGCCATGATGTATGCCCACAGATACGGCGTAGCGTGGCACTTGTCATAGGATATCTCGCGCGTGTTGATCGACTCCGCGCGTACTACCGTATTGTTTCCTCCAGCCGGGACGATGGGAATGAATTTCTCGTACTGCTTCGTGATGCTGCTCTTGTGCTGGCTATACGGCTTGAGCACGCAGTAATCTACCCCGGCATCGTCGCATAGCTTCTGCAGCAATGGTGCTTCGTGCTGATTCTCAGGCAACAGGACCATCTGCACGCCGATAGTGCAACGCCCCTTGCGCTTCACTGCGGCGCGAATGTTATCCCATACCTTGTCGAAATCCTTTGCATCCGTCCTGTGTACCTTCGCGTATGTCTCGCGCGTGCCTGCGTTCATAGACACCTTGACCCACGAACAGCGATCAAGGTTTTGCAGCCTGTCCAGCAGGACACCGTTTGTCGTGAAAGAAACGTCCATTCCGGTATGCACTGTTGAATCGACCATCATGTTGATGGCTTTGTGCAGCAGCGGTTCGCCTTCTCCGGCGAACATCAGCCCTTTGACGCCGCATGCGCCTAGTTCCTTGGCAAGAAGAGCGAACAGCGCTGAGTTCAGGCGCGTGCTCTTGTATCCGATGTAGTCAACAGCGCAGAATGTGCAGCGGTGATTGCACGCTCCGACAGGCGAGACTTCAACGTACAGCGGGAATATCTCTTTCGCCGTCTCCCATTTGTCTTTTCCGTCCATCCACTGTGCAACGCGGTGCGGGTGGAATATCAGCTTTTGGGAGTCCAGCCGGAATTTATCATCCATGATTGCTATCCTTAGAAAATCCGGTTTGCTCTGAAACCGGCAAAGTCACGCCCGCAAAATTCGCGCTATCGCTTGGCCTAACCGCGCCTCATCGCTGGGTACGTGGACGTTTAACCCGCTGCTCTATTTCCGCGCCCCTGCGATCTTGCCTACATCCCTGGCAACATAACCGGGCACGCGCATCTGACCCCTCAGAGCCGATGCCAGCTTGTTCAGTGCGCCGCGTGGCGCTGTGTCCACCTTCAGAATCGGCAACAGGTCTGTGCGACCGTCAGCGATGGCTTTGCAGATGGCAACGAGTGCGGAATCTTCCGTGAAGTGTTCGCCTAGCACGGCAATCCAGTTTTCTTTGATCGTGCTGCCTTCGATCTTGACGGCTTGCGGCATATCGAAGGCAGCTTGCTTTGCGGTAGCCTCGATTTCCGCCCGCCGCGCATTCGCCTCGGCGTTCTCGCGTGCCGCTGCTGCGGCTTCATTGGCCTTTGCCGCTGCCGCTGCCGCTGCCGCCGCTGCCTTGGCGTTACCTTCCGCTTGCGCCTTGCGTAGCGCTTCCTGGGCCTCCTGCTCGCGCCTTTGCTGCTCGCGCACTTGTTCTTCAGCGCGAGCACGCTCGGCTGCCGCTTTCGCTTCCGCTTCCTGGCGAATTTTGCGCTGCTCTGCCTCGATGCGTTCACGCTCGGCGGCGATCCTGGCACGCTCTTTCCCTTCCCAAGAAAGCAGCTTCTTGCCTAGAATGTCGCGGCCTTCTTCAAGGTCGGCGAGCGCTGGCGCAAACCATTTTTGGCATTTCTCCTTGATCGTGTTCATGAAGGTTTTGGCTGGCTCCATGAAATCTTTTTCCATGGCTTTAACTTGGTCGATGCGCCTTGCCCATGTTGTGCGCTGTTCGGCGGCAAGCTGCGCCATGTCGTTCGAGTCAACTTCCCATTCGTTCGCTTCAACAGCAGCGCCAACGGTGCGTACCGCCTGCAGCATTGCCGGAGTGACCGGAACGGTAACGGTCATGTTCTTCGGTTCGTCGGCAATCCGCGTTGCCTGATCTAGTTCGCTCATTTTCCGCATATCTCCTTCAAACGGTAAAAGTTAAGACAGGTGAGAAAATCCTGGAAATCATTCTTGGAAGTGTACTCGCCCATCCGGTAGCGCTCTTTCTCGTTCAAGCGCAGAGCAAAGCGCTTTGCATCTCGCGCAGAGTCATTCTTATCCTGCCATGAGTAAGCTGCTTGATACGCTGCTATCTGCATGCCGATGCACGCACCGGCCAGGAAACTACGCTTCACGTCGATGAATGCCATGTCCCCCGAGTGATAAAGCCTGCCGTACAGATCGAGTGTTCCCGCATACCTGTACACTGGATGATAAACCTTCGCTTCGCTGGCTATCATCTTGAACCCGGTTTCTTTCTGGAACTTCCGCCACTGCAACAGCACAGGCTGCATCCACTCCGGCAAGCCTTCCTCGTCCAGTTCGTTCTTGCAATCGAGTTCGACCATTTTGTGTGTGGCCTGCCCCTTCTGCCGCGCGATTTCCAGCACGCTCGGTGCAATCATGCTGTAGTTCGTCAGCGGCGACAGAACGCCTGTCACATTCGGGACCGGCTTGCCCTGGAAATAATACTTGTGCTCGGCTTCGTCAAAAGTGAGGCTCATTTCTTCGGAAACCCCGATTTGACTATGCCATTCCGCGACGGTGCCCAAAGTCTCTCTTTCCTCTTATACGGCGTTCCGTCTTTCTTCAATCTCCTGCCGTACATTTCGGCGGTTCCGAAATAACCAATCTTGATTTGGTCGATGATCCAAAAGTATTTTCTTCTGGGCTCTAGCACCGTATCTCCGACCGAAAACGGGCATTGCGCTTCGGCTAACCGCTGTTGTGCCGCCTCAAGGTCTGCCTTCGCACTGCGTAATCGAGTCGTGAGAATTGAAACTGCATCTTCCAATTCTTGAATGTGTTTGCTGGTGGTCACTCCGATTTCTCCTGCTGCTCAGCAATCCATTTCTGAATCGGATTGAAATCTTCAAACTGCAGTTCAGCAATCGGGCCGAATGCCTTTGTCATATCGTCTATCGACAGCCCGGCGTTGGTCAGTTTGGCGTTGATGATGCGCAATTGCGCCGCGATCATCGGTTTTGACTTCGTACCAGCGTCAGCAGCAGAAGATGGCGAACCGTCCTTGTCTGCGGTCCCTGGGCTCACGCTTTCGGGCTTCTGTGCTGCGCTGGACTCGGGAGCAGATGCAGGCTCGGGCGAACCCGCTTTGTCGGCACCGTTGCTTGTTTCGGTACGGGTTGAGGCGTCTGCAACCTTCGCCGCATCTGCTGTTGGAGCCGAAGCGCTTACCATATTGCCTGAATCCGTTTTACCAGGGCTACCGGCAGAGTTGTCGGTATTGGCGCTATCCGCGTTCAGCGGGCCGGGGCTACTCGGGCGTGGGGCAACAGGGGGCCGCGCTTCGGTTTTCTTCGACTTCGGCTGTTCTACCGTTGTCGGTTGATCGTACACAATGGATTCTGGATCGATGTAGGTTTCGTCTGCCGTCATAGCAGCGCCTAGCTCGGGGAATGCCTTGCGCAATGCCTGCGCTTCGGCGCACTTGGCTAGCTGCGCATATGGGCGCTTCTTCCACATCGCATTTGGATAGGTGGTATCGCGCTTCGCGGTCGCGTAGTTTTCAAGCCATCGCTCTTTAGCAGAAAACTCGTCTATCTGATGCGTATGCGGATCACGTTTCTTTATAGTGATCTTGCACCACTCGGGGTACTCCATCTGGAAGTCGTTGACTTTCAGAATTTGGGTAGGACCATATTCAGGTTCGCTGATTCCTGCGTATTGTCCGGTCCTCGATGCCTGGGTGCGGTACAGGCCGATACCGGGCATGATGGTATCCCGATATACGTAATCTCCATTTTTGTTTTTGACGTTGATCGGAACGATGTGAACCGGCTTTTGCATCACGTCCAGACCTGTTGCGCGGCAGTAGTCCAGAACGAGGTCAACGCTTTCATCCTTCGCTTCTGGATATAGGCTGTTCTGCAGCACGCGCCGCATTTCAAGGCGGGTTAGCTCGGTAGGAAGATTCTGTGCTGCGACTGTTACTTTCGTGTTATCTGGTTTATCGGTCATGCTAACCCCAATATTGTTATGACGAAGAGAACTGCACCGGCACAAGCTATGAAGATGGCAACCTGAGAATCAGTGCTGTGATACCAGCGACGGCGCAGAGAGAATGGGCGCTTCGGTTCGCAGGATAGATACCAGCCTCGCGGCATCTGCCGCAGCGTCTTGTTCGGCCAATAGCATTGCCCGATTATAGGCCGCATGCTTTTGCTCCAAGCATTACGCCAACGAAATAGGTAAGCAAACCTGCGCTCAAACGAACAAAATAGTTATCGGCATGGATAAGCCATCCTGCCAAGCCTGCGCCGATGAAGGCGAGAATTCCGGTCATCATGCAGAAACCTTGATGATGCCTTTTGCGATTTGGCGGCGACGGCGGGCGCATTCGCGTTCGCCGTTCGGTGTAAATGAAGTACAGTCATTCCCTCTGCGTCTAGGAATGGCTGGCGAATCGAATGGCGGTTGATACTGTTTCAATCTGCTGCCGAACTGAGCCATGACAGCAGCCATCATTGCGTATGCTACAAAAGGGTTTCTCATGTCGTTATCCTGGGTTATGCAGCGGGGCACCGATTGCCCCGCTGCCCTGTCTGTATCGCATCAATAATTCCGAGTATTTAGCGTAGCTACGGCCAATTCATTTTGCGTATCCTTCGCCTATGGCTTACACAATTATTTGGGATAAGGCTTAATCCCATGCCTATTGGCGTATTTATCTAGGTCCAGTTCATAAGGCGGGTTCTCCCGGTTGGGTAGCGCCCGCCGCTAGCGAGCGGCGCGGGCGCTGTGCGTTGGCTTTTCAGCCCGGCGACGAAGTTGAAATTAATTCATTGATACGCTGATGTACTTCACGGCTTGGATCACCCCCTTTCGGTTAGTGGATACGCTCAAACGGTGAGGCGTGAAAGAATTAGACCATGAAAGAATTTCGCTTGTCAAGCATTAGTTAAACTGCTTGACAAGTAGAATAGAAGTTTTATCATTGCGTCTATGAAAACACTTACTCGATACCAATTGCATCTGCACAACGCCCGCATGTGGCGCAAAGTCGTTCGTATTCTGTACAAGAAAGGATTGACCCAATCCGAAATTGCCGAACGCTTTGGCTGCAGCCGTCAGCGCATACACCAGATAGTGAACAGCAAGAAATGAGGAAAGTACGCACCATGACGGTCAACGCTATTGAGATAGGCGCGGTTGTCTCGGTTGTGGTCATCAGTGCGGCGTTCCTCATAGCGGTAATCCTGATAAGGCTCCCTGAGTTAATATTCAAGTCCATTCGGTCATCCGACCAATGAACCCGGCGCGTCATCCATTCAACGATGAATTGACTACGGCGGAAAGCGAAGTGCTTAACCTTTTGTTCAAGGGATTAACCACTGAGGAAATTGCTGCCGTGCTCGGCAAGGCATTCAAGACAGTAGAGCATGATATATCAAGAATGTTGCTCAAGACTGGTACACGCAATAGCCGTGAACTGATCTATGAAGCGCTTGAGCGTAAATGGTTAGTGCCTCCTAGCGATGTTGCTGCAGAGAAGTCTTTAGAAGTCCTGAAACTCTTGTTCAAGGGTTTAACAATTCCAGAAATAGCGAATATTTGTTGCCGTGCTCCAAAGACAGTGGAGCGCCGCATTATGGACATGATGAAAAAAACAGACTCGCGCAATAGTCGCGGGCTGATCTACAAAGCGCTGAGAAGCCGCTTGATTCTTCCGCCGATGAACTAAGGAGGTATGAAATGAGAGAAATAATTGTGTCGCTGCTCGCCAGCATCGGACCATTAACATGCGACGAGATACGACAGCGCACAGGTTGCGCTGAACGATCATTGCGGAAATATCTATATGATCTTCGCTGTGAAAATAGAATCGAAGGCAGGCGCGTTTGTACTAATAGATATTGGGCTTATAGATATCAGATACCGATTCCTGTTCTGATACCTATAATGAAAATGCACTGCGAGCATTATATGTGGTGGCATCCAACCGGGACCGCCCCTGAAGATATCAAAAGGTTGGCGTCATGAGCGAAATGCGTCAACATCCGCTGTCGGCGGCGTTCCCCTCGATTCCTCAAGAGGAATTGCAATCCCTAGCAGCCGATATCAAGCAGCATGGTCTGCGGTCTGCGATCACTCTCTACAAAGGCGATGTTCTAGACGGCTGGCATCGGTATCTTGCCTGCGGCATGGCTGGTGTGAACCCTCGATACATCGACTACAAGGGCACAGACCCAGTTGCGTTTGTGCGGTCTGCAAACTGGCATCGGCGGCATCTTAGCGCAAGCCAGCGGGCCATGGTCGAGGTAAGCCTTACTGACTGGCTCCCTAGTGGGCGTCCTACAGAAACATCAATAAAATCAACGGTAGGACAGGAAGAAACTCTACTAAATAGTAGAGTTTCCGCTGCTTCGATGGCTACTAAAGCCGGGGTTGGGACCAATACGATTGCCCTGGCAAAGACAGTTATGCTGAATGGCAGCGAACAGCTACAAAATGCTGTGAAGGAGGGTGATATTTCCGTCAACAAGGCAGCGGAAATAGCGAAGCTGCCGAAGCAGGATCAGCCAGCCGCGATGCAGCAGAAGCCAGCGGAGAAGGCGAAGCCTACTGAACCAACGAAAGAGGATTCCGATGCCGAGTTGTTGAAGGAATTGGAAGCTGCTGACCAGACCATACGAAGCCAGCAGGAATTAATTACGTCGCTTCAGGGCAGCGATGCGGCGAAGGAAATAACGCAGTGGGCATTGAAGTGGGATCAGCTTAACGGTCGATTGCAACAGGAGCTTACTACGTGCGCTGAAGTAAGAAAGCAAGCAAGCTATCAAAGTGACCTTCTCGCCAAGATTCGCAAGGCGTTAAAGGTCGAGACGAATTCCAAAATATTGGAGGCGATAAGACAATGAATAAAGACGATTTGCAAAAGTTTTGTGTTGCTGACGATGATGTGCGATGCGCGAGCCTTGGGCGTCCATGGAGCGCCTTCGAGTGGACGTATGCAACGAACGGATGGATTTGCGTTCGAGTGCCGCGTATTCCTTATGTTAATGAAAATACGTTTGCGCCGGATGCAGAAAAACTTTTCAAGCTGGCAAGAAATGAAGTAGGCAATATAGCGCTGGACTATATTCCTGTGCCGAAATTAGCGATGCCTGAGCCACTAATTTGCGATAAGTGCCAGGGTACAGGGATGTTTGATTGTCCAACGTGCAATCACGAAAACGATTGCAACGATTGCGATGGTAAGGGAACTATCCCAGATATTTCCGGCGTCGAACTTGGCGAAGGCCAGTTATGTGGAAATTTTCAGATACGCCTTTTGGCATTGGTGCAGGGATGGGAAATCTATCCTCGCGGTCCAAAGAATTCCGCGTTGCTTAGTTGTCCTGGGACATTGGAGCGCGGGCTTTTGATGCCGAGACGAAAAGAATGAGGACCGCAGTATTCTCTGATGACAAGCGGCATCGTTTCCGCTTGAGCATCGAGCTAGGTCTGCTCGGTGCTGGCCGGTGTGTGTTCATCATGCTCAATCCCAGCACGGCAGATGAGTTCAAGGATGATCCTACCGTGCGCCGATGCCAAGGGTTCGCGCGTAAGTTCGGTTGCAACGAACTTGACGTTGTGAACATCTTTGCCTTTCGTTCTACGTCTCCTGAAGCGCTGTATGCGCTTGAGCGTGATTATGCGGTAGGTCAGGATAATGACGCTCATATTCTCGCGGCGTGTGTTGGTGCGCGCGTCGTCGTGTGTGCCTGGGGAAATCATGGCTTGCTGCATCGTCGCGGGCTTGAGGTAAAGAATCTTCTCGCTACGCATGGCATCAAGCCGATGTGCCTGTCTCTGACGAAGGCTGACCAGCCTGGTCACCCGCTTTACCTTCCCGCCAACGCTGCGCTGTTCGATATCTAGTTGTGGATATCCAGCTTTACGATTTTCAGGGTGAATCTGTCGCTGCGCTGCGCGAGAATATCCGCCAGGGCGTCAAGAATCAAATACTGAGTGCAGCGACCGGCAGCGGCAAGACGGTCATTGCCTCATTCCTGATGCGCGAGTGTGAAGCCAAGATACGCAAAGCTATTTTCATTGCTGATCGTATCAACCTGATTGACCAGACCAGCGCAACGCTGGACCTGTACGGTGTACCCCATGGGGTGATTCAGTCTAATCATTGGCGGTTCAGACCATGGGAGCGCATACAGGTGGCGAGCGCTGCAACGCTTGAGCGTCGGCAATGGCCGGAAGATACGAACCTGATTATTGTCGATGAGTGCCATGCGATGCGCAAGCAGGTAACGGATAGGATTGCAAAGCGCGACTGCATCACAATCGGTCTCACGGCTACGCCATTTACAAAGGGGCTGGGCAAGTTCTATGATCGAGTCGTAACTGTCACAACAACGAATAGGCTAATAGAGCAAAAATTTCTCGCAGGGTACAGGATATTCGCGGCAAGTCAGCCGAACATGCAGGGGGCGAAGGTAGTTGCGGGCGAATGGACAGATGATGTAGCCGCAGAACGCGCTATGCCTATCGTCGGTGACTGCGTTGCTGAGTACCTGAAGCACGGCGAAGGGAAAAAGTTTATCGCATTCGGCGTGAACGTGGCGCACTGCGAAGAGATACAGCGTCAGATGATGGCTGCAGGCGTGCAGTGCTCGCTTTACACCTATCGTACAGGCGATGACGAACGCACAGAGATGGTCGCCGAGTTTCGCAAGCCTGATTCGTACATCCGTGGTCTTATCTCCGTTGCTGCTCTGGCGAAGGGGTTTGATGTTCCTGATGTTGAGGTCATCATCATGTGCCGTCCGCTGAAGTCGAGCCTTGCAGAGCACATCCAGATTTTCGGTCGTGGATTGCGTTCGTTTCCTGGGAAAGAATATTGCACAATTTTGGATCATGCCGGGAACTGCGAGCGCTTTTGGTCGCCAATGATGGATTTTTTCGAGAATGGTTCTGAAGCGCTGGACGATGGCAAGCATAGGGAGCGCAAGGCATCCACAAAGCGTACTGCAGAGCCGATGAAGTGTCCGAAGTGCGCGAGTCTGCACGTACCAAGGCCGTCATGTCCGCAATGTGGCTATCAGTACCCGCGCGTCAGCGGCGTTGAAGTCGAAGCGGGCGAACTGACGCAGCTATCCGGTACGCCAGCGATATCGCGCGAGGACAAACAGGCGATATGGAGTCAACTTCTCTACATCGTGAACGAACGGAATTACAAAGAGGGGTGGGCGGCGCACAAGTACAAAAGGAAAACTGGAGTATGGCCGCGAGGTCTTGCTGATGTTCCGGCCCCGCCAACGCAATCGCTGCTGAACTGGTTGCGTTCCGAACAAATCCGTTGGGCAAAGAGGAAAGACAAATGAGCGAAAGAGAGTACGAGATAAAACCGGTTGGCGTCGATTACATTTGCGACGAATGCAATACCGGGGTGATGCAACATACTGGTGGAACATTGCTGAGTAGTCCGCCTAAATATCCACACGTATGCTCGCATTGCGCGAGTGTGAAAAATCTGCGGAAGGTGTATCCGGTCATTGAATGGCGTAGGGTGCCGTCATGAGCAATCCGATTGAAATTTACTGTCAGTTCTGTGGGACTGGAAAGACTACCTTAATCGATATGAAAATCCATCTGCTGCGTGAATGCGAAACATTCCATATTACGAAGCAATGTTGTATCGAGGGAGAATGCACGAATTTTGGAAAGCCGGTTGCGCGGTTCTGCGGCTGCAACAAACTGGGCGGAAGCATTTAACGATGCTTGATTTCTACAATTTTTGCCGCTCGGCTGGGTTGTTGCCGGGTGAAGTTGTCTCTGATGGAAAATGGCGGCGCTGTCCGACTGAGGATCATCCGAGAAAAAAGAACGGGACGTACAAGCTTGCTGAAAATGGCGGTATTGGGTTTTGTCAGAACTTCGCTGTTCATACTGAGCCGCTGGTGTGGAAACCGTACAGGAACAACGATCAGCCCATACCGCACATTGACCGGGCAAAAATCGCTGCGCGCATGGCGGAAGATAAGCGCAAGCAGATACGCGCGACAAGGGAAGCGCGGGACTTCTACGATACCTGCAAACCGCTGATCGGCAGTCATCCGTATCTGCAGGGGCATGGCCTGGACATGGCCGGATGCTACGGCTTGCGCGTCGATGCGCTTGGCTGGCTGGTCATTCCAATGATGATCGGCGAAAGCCTGATGAGCGTGCAGCGAATTGCGAATAATGGGGAAAAACTATTTTGGCCTGGGGCTCCATCCAAGAATGCGGTTTATTGGATAGAACGCAAAGGTGCGTCGGTTACTGTCGTATGCGAAGGGCTAGCGACCGGGCTAGCGATTTTCGCCTCGATGCCAATGGCTCGGGTGGTTTGCGCGTTCACATCCGGCAACATGCGCAATATTGCCCTACCAGCAGGCGGAATGGTGGCTGTAGCAGGCGATTGGGACGTGGGCACAGTCTGCCAGCGTCACAAGGCTGAAGGGCTCAAAACGGCCTTTGAGCCGTTTTCAGAGAAACCGGACTGGTGCCTATGCAATCCTGGGAGAAAGGCAGCTACCGAACTGGCTGATGCGCTTGGCTGCGGCGCTGCCTTCCCGATTGGTGCGGCTGGAACGGATTGGTGCGACTACCGGAACGAACGTCTTTCCACGTTAATGACAGAAAGACAGAAAGCGCGCGAGGGCGATCTGAGGCGAGCCGTCGATGCAGAGATATGCGCTGCGATCATGCGGCGTGCTAAGTTTGTGCGCATGGTGATTGACAAAACAGCCGTCTAGGAGTTTAATAAATTACCGGCTGACAACCGGGCAAAGTGGAGTATCAGATTGATTCCAATATCAGGCTTTCCAAGCGACCGTCGCCAACAGGCAACGCGCGCACTCCACCGTGTTTTCCCTGCCCTGGGCCGTCAACTCAGGCGGCGGCGGTCCCTTGGAGGTCTTGAATGTCTATACTAAATCGTTTCAAAGAGAGTGGCGCAATAATCCTTAAGCCTGCCGTGGAAACAGCAGTTTATTTGGATGGGGATGATGTTGTAATCAGGCAAGAGGGAGATGATTCAGACGATTTGGTAATGATCAACGTTACGCAGTTGGATGCTCTTGTGTTGGCGCTATTGGCAATAAAAGCTAAAGCAGGGGTGTAGGCGTGGCGAAGAAACCTGATATATGGATGCCAATTTATATTGGAGATTATTTGGCAGACACGGCGCATTTGAGCGCTGCAGAGCACGGTTCCTATCTTATCTTGATGATGCATGCATGGGGTAACGGCGGCATGCTGCCGTTATCGGAGGATCGCATTTTCCGCATGTCTCGGATGACCGAAAAAGAGTGGTCTGAGTCTCGCGATACCATCATGAAGTTCTGGACTCCATGCGAAAACGGGTATATCCAAAAGCGGTTAGCTATAGAGTTAGAGAAGGCAAAAAACATTCAGAAACAACATTCTATCGCTGGAAAGGCGTCTGCAGATAAAAGATGGGGGAAACGCAATGGTAACGGCGCATGTAACGGCGATGATAACGGCTTTAGTAACGGCGATGATAACGGCGTTATAACGGTTCATGTAACAGATGGATAACGGCAAAATGCACCATTACCATCACCTTTACATGAAGGTCAAAAGCGGGTCGCAAAGGCAACATCTTAACTACGAAGAGAGGGGGTAGGCGTGACACGGCTTTTCGTGCAGAAGGCAGCCACCGGGGCTCTGATACCGGCGAGTGAGGACGATTCCGAGGCGCTGCGGCGCTTCAAGGTCGGCGCTGTTATCAGCGTCGAGGTAAAGCAGGTACGGAACTACGAGTTTCACAAGAAGTGGTTTGCCCTGGTCAAGTTCGCGTTTGAACAGTGGTCTGAGCGGCCTTCTGCGACGTACAAGGGTCAACCAGTCCAGCCTAACCTTGACACGTTCAGGCGCGATCTAACCATCCTGGCCGGGTATTCGCGCGTCGTGGTGCATGTCGATGGGTCTGTGCGCGTAGAAGCTGAGTCGATATCGTTTGGCCGGATGAATCAAGAGACGTTCGAGAAGCTGTACAGCGCGACGATTAACATTATCTTGTGCAAGATTCTGAACGGGCGGGGACTGACCGAAGAACAGTTGCGCGATGTGATCGACCGGGTATTGCAGTTCACGTGAAAACATTTCGCAAATTCTCTCCGCGTCAGCTTCAGATCATGGACCTATTGCAGAGAGTCTATCCCATGCCGATGCACGCTGATTGCATCAGCGCGGAATTGAATCTTACCGTGCGTGCGCCGAAACTGTTATTCGAGATGGCGCAAGCGCACAGAGTTGTGAAGTGCGCCAATGCGATTTACGGGAGTGCTGGGCAATGAGCAAAATCACGGAGTTCGCTCGCGGCCAGGAGTGCCAGATTCGCATACCGGGCATGTGCTGCCGAGACAATGCGACTACGGTCTGGTGCCACGGCAACGGAAGCGCTGCAGGTAAAGGCATTGGAATGAAATCGCATGATGCACTCGGCGCGATAGGTTGTTATGTGTGTCATGGTGTGGTAGATGGTAGTATTCCTAGGACAAACGGTTTGACGCGAGATGATGTGAGGCTCGCATTTTGGGAAGGGCACGCGCGCAGTCTGCGCATGTTGATCGAAGCAAATTTAGTATTGGAGAAATGATGACTCAAGAATTGATAGCAGGAAACGTCAAAGCAGCAATGAAGGAAAGCGGCGCGGGTTCTTCAGATTTGTGGAAGGTGCCGATTGAAAATCTGTACGTCATGCCAGGGTTCAATGTTCGTTCGGATGGGGATGAACATGCAGAGCACATCGCTGAATTGGTCGAGTCGATCATGGCGAATGGCTACTTGGCATCGCATCCGCTGGCCGGGTATGTTGCCGTAATCGAAGGCGTCAACAAGATCGCGGTTACTGATGGGCACTGCAGGCTTGAGGCCGTCAAGATAGCGATATCGCGCGGCGCTGAAATCACGCATCTTCCAGTAGTGGCGTCTCCCAAGGGGACGAACATGGAGGATTTGATTGTCGGATTGGTCATCAACAATTCCGGCAAGCCGCTTACTCAATTCGAGGTCGGCACAGTCTGCAAGCGGCTGGCTGCATTCGGATGGGACGAAAAAGAAATCGGTCGTCGCCTTGGTATGTCGGCGCAACGTGTCGGCGATCTGCTTGGATTGGCTGGTGCGCCTGCGACCGTGCGGCGGCTGGTAGCTGACGGAAAGGTATCAGCAACGCAAGCCATAGACACGATTAAGCGTCATGGTGCCGAAGCTGGGGACAAGCTCAAGGCCGGTGTGGAAAAGGCTGCTGCTGCAGGGAAGGGAAAAGCCACACGGAAACACATCGAGGGAAAGCCCACCACGCGCGCAGTCGTCAAGGCGCTGATCGAGTGGGCTGAAGTAGAATCCGCGTTGGTTGGTGACTACACGGCGCTGAAAAAAATCGTTAAGATGGCGCGTGAATCGCTGTGAAACCTGATCTAACTCCATGGTTCCCTGGTAACGTCAAGCCGGTGCGTGTCGGCGTTTATCAGAGAAATACAAGTCCGGTGTCAGGCGCAATGTCCTATTCGCGTTGGAATGGGAGGGAATGGCTGCTGAGTTCTAATTTTGTTGCTGAGGCATCGAGGATGACAATTAGGTCATCATGGCAATCTATTAGATGGCGCGGGCGGGTGAAGCCATGAAAGACACTGTTGAATTTTATCTGCGCGACAGTAAGCAGCCGTTCCTGACTGTGGAATCATCTTTCCAGCCGAATGACGGAGATTTAATCAATATCAGGAAAGCGACCTACAAGGTTTTAGGCCGGTCATTCACAGTAGATCATGCTGCCAATGATAACCGTTGCATGCGATGCAACGTAATTGTCGGAATCGCATGATGAAAAACGGAATGACACGAAACGGCGTCGATCTGGTCAGGCTCTCACGCGCGAATGTCAAAAAGCTTGTCGAGGGAATAGCGCAATTTCCGTGGAATCCCCTTAAGTCATGGCCCATCGCGCCACATCCAAGGCAGGCCGAGATTGATAGCTACGCAGCGATGCCTGCGGTATTCAAGGAAATTAAAGATGGCAAATTGGACGTTATCACAATTACCGCCGGGAATTGTGAATCAGGTAAAGCACAAGCTGGCCCAGCAGCGGCAGAACGTGCGAATGGTAAAGCTGCTAGACTCCGTGGCGGAAGTAAGAGGGGCAGGAAAAGGAGTGTCCAAATACGGAAATAAGAAAGTAACGTGCGATTCTCAGACGTTCGACAGCGAGAAGGAATACGCGCGGTATCAGGAATTGCTGTTGATGCAGAAAGGCGGCGCGATACGAGGGCTTAAGCTGCAGGTTCCCTATGTTCTCGCCCCGCCGTACCTTTATTGCGGGAAAAATATTCCTGCAATACGATACCTTGCAGATTTTGTGTATGAGGAAAAGCAGCGCTTTGCATGGGTCCAGGTAGTTGAGGATGTGAAGGGCGCGGAGACTCCGGTATATCGCCTCAAGCGGCACTTGATGGCGACAGTTCACGGAGTCACTATCCGCGAGACTTAGGCATTCTCACCCCCATGATGACCGGCCCATGTGCGGGTGGCGTCTCCTTCTTCCGCCAGTTCGGATTCCCTGGCGGCAATCCTGGCAGAATCTTAAACACCATAGGGATTTCCCAGACTGGACAGACAGAGCCAACGCGACCTATCTTATGCGCCCCAGGTACGCGCCCATCTCTGCATAGCTTGCCCATGCGTTCCCGGCTTACGCCAATGATCTGCGCTGCATGCGATAGGCTGATATATCGTCCTTTCATTGGAACCAACCCGGCCCCGTTTCAACGTGCCCGATCTGGTACACATTGCGCACGGCAGACGCACAGGTAAGCGCTGCGGCTGCGGCTGATACCTTGGGTTCGTTCAGCCAGCGCAAGCCGTAGTACGCAGCGATAGACAGGCCGATTGCCGGGACGATAACACCAGCGACGTGCCCGAGTGCAGGAATTGCAAAGTGATTCACTACAGGATTGACTTCGTACATCGTCGTCATCTTGAGGAATGCAAATGTGCTCACCACGTCAGCGGCAGCGCATTGAGCATAGAATGTCGTGGCTGCCTCGTTGTCAGTCGTCAGCGTCTCGTACTGCGATTGGATAGACGCGCAGCCTGAGACGGAAGCGGCCAGCGCGATCTTACTCCAGAAACGCAAATGCTCCTTGCGCACCTTTGCCCACCACTGGGGCGGGTTTGGCGGCTGCGGCGCTGGGTCCGTTGCGGGCTGCGTTCCCTGTAGGCGCGCAATCAATGCGCTCCTGAATTTTGTCGCCTCGTACATCCTCTCGTGATATCCCATGAATACGCTCTGCTGTTTCTGTGTCATGATCTTCCTTTTCAGTAATTACTTCGTCGTCAATCGGATTGCCATTAGCATCCGCGTGGTACGCCTTACCGCCATCCGATTT
>Ga0307509_10001027_pt1 | contig 48002 bp, 51 predicted proteins | sample 10_EM_MG_FD_202245 | JGI IMG/M metagenome (GOLD analysis project Ga0307509, IMG submission 202245) | Populus trichocarpa ectomycorrhiza microbial communities from riparian zone in the Pacific Northwest, United States - 10_EM | ecosystem: Host-associated > Plants > Roots > Unclassified | place... | reverse complement strand
GGTAGCGCTGCTTTTGGTCCTCGGAGCCAAAGGTATGGATCGGATACATGCACAGGGAGGACTGTACGGAGACGAAGCTGCGGATGCCCGAGTCGCCGCGCTCAAGCTGCTGGCAGATCAGGCCGTAGGAGATGCCGTTGAGGCCGGCGCACTCATAGCCGTGTAGGGACGAGCCCAGCAGGCCCAGGGCCGCCAGCTCCGGCACCAGCTCCTGGGGGAAGCGATGCTGCTCAAAGCAGCCCTGGATGATCGGCAGCACCTTCTCATCCACCAGCCGGGCCACCGAGTCCTGCACCATGCGCTCTTCTTCGCTCAGCGCACTACGAACGTCGAACAAATCCAATGGATCCAGCTTGGAAGCCGAACTCTTGGCCATGTCACTCCCCCTTGAACGAGCCCTCAATGATATCGGAATGCTAACGTGTGCCGACGGCGGACACAGGCACTCGACATGGATGCAATCAAACGGTTGATTTCAATCGCTTGCCTCGGTCTCAGCGCCTGCGGAGGCGGGGGCTCGGATGCGGGTGGCGGATCCGGTAGTGGTGGCGGCGGCGGTGGAGCCTCCAACCCTCCCCCCATAACCAGCGAGGCGGATGGGATTCTGCACATGGATCAGGTCCGCGCCGCGGGTTTCCGCGGCCAGGACGTGCGGGTCGGTGTGATCAGTACCGGCGTGGTCAATCTTGCGAGCTATAAGACAGCCGGTCGTCTCCCGTCTGCCGTGTATGTCAGTCAGAGCACAGCGGGCAAGTTGGACGAAGGCAGCTGGATGCTCGAGTTGGTCCATCAGCATGCGCCGGAGGCCGTGCTCGGGTTCTGCGATGGCATTGATCTGAACTTCAACGGTTGCATCAAGGATCTGGCCGACAACTTTCACGCCGACATCATTGTCGATGACATCCTGTTCGCAGGTCAGTTCCATCCCGACTCCAGCGCGGACGTGGTCACGCAGCGGGAAGCCGCGAACAGCAAGCTCGTGTTCATACATCTGGCCGGCAACGAGCAACGCGGCGGCTACTGGCAGGGCTCTTTCAATCCAACCCAGGCGTTGCTGAACGGCACGACGGCGACGGTACTGGATTTCGGAGTGGCCAGCGGGGGTGCCAGCAATCCGTTCAACTCAGTCACGGTGCCTGCGGCGGCGCACCTCATCCTGTTTGTCAATTGGAACGATCCACCGCATGGAGTGGCCAATCACGCGCTGACCGCGCATCTGCTCGACAGCAACTCGCAGGAGCTGGCCAAGGCGAGTGGCCAGTCGGACCCGCTGGTGCGGCTCGATTACACCAACACTACGGCTGCCGCCCAGGTAGTGCGACTCGCCGTTTCGCTCGATGGCGGTGGATCCTCTGCCGGTCTTGCGGTGCAAATCTCAGAGGGCAGCCCGACCTGCAACATAGAATGCCAGCCCATGTCATACGCTACGTCCGGGCTGGCGGGAGGGACCGTCGGTGACTTTGACGATGCACTCGTGGTTGGAGCGACCAACGCCAATGCTCCTCGTACACTGGAGGCTTGGACCAATCGAGGGCCGTTCAGAATCGACTTTCAGGCGACCCCCGATACGGCGGCGCCGGATGGTTATGACTACACGCGACTTCAAAGTCCATTGCAGATCGCCAAGCCGGACCTGGTGGCTCCGGACTGCGTTACAGTGCCCTTCAGTAACGGCACGACCTTGGCGAACGATCAATTCTGTGGCACCTCCGCGGCCGTGCCGGCCATTGCGGGCGCTGCGGCATTGCTCGAGAGCGCCGGATTCGATCGGGCGCGCGTGTTGAAAGCGTTGCGCGATACGGCGGTGCCGCTTGGCGCCGCGACTTGGGACCCGGGCTACGGTTTCGGCCTGGCTGATGTGGCCGCCGCGTGGCAATCGGGAGGCCATTGAGGCCAACGAGGCGATTGAGGCCGTTGACGAAGCAATTGTTGAACAGGACAACCCGTGAAGATTCCAGAAATTCTGATTGTCGAGACCATCCACCAACCCGGGAGCCTCGCCAGCGTGCTGCTGGTGATCGCGGACGCAGGGCTTGCGATCGAGCATCTCACTGCGCTGCGGCGCGATCAGGGCAGGACGCAGTGGGAAATCACGCTCGAGATGGATGAGGAGGCGGACCGCAGCCTCTACGATCGCATTGACCAGTTGCCGAATGCGCGCTTCGTTGGAAAGTCCGATCGCGTGTTCAATCGCCATCGTGGCGGCAAGATCAAAACGGTGGCGAGCCTCCCAATCAACACACTGCAGGTCTTGAGGGATATCTACACGCCAGGGGTGGCGCGCGTGTGTCTCGCGATCAAGCAGGATCCGCAGGCTGCCCATGATTTCACCAATCTCGACAACACAGTTGCCATTGTGACCAACGGCACTGCCGTGCTCGGGTTGGGCAACATCGGCCCGCTCGCCGGTCTTCCCGTCATGGAGGGTAAAGCGGCCCTGTTCGCGGACCTCGTCGGGTTGAGCGGCGTACCCATTCTGTTGACCGAGACAAATCCCGATCGCGTGGTGGAGACTGTTGCCGCCATGGAGCTGTCGTTCGGTGCGATCCAGCTCGAGGATATCGCGGCGCCGGAGTGCTTTGAGATCGAGCAAAAGCTGCGAGAGCGGATCGCCAAGCCGGTGTTGCATGACGACCAACATGGGACGGCGGTGGTTGCGTTGGCGGCCTTGGCCAACGCTGCGCGACAGGCCGGCCGGAGCTTGCGTGACAGTGTGGTCGGGCAAGTGGGACTTGGCGCCGCCGGTACGGGAATCGTTCGCCTGCTGCGGGCCTACGGGGTCGAGAAAGTGCTCGGCGCCGATCGCAGCCCCGATGCTATCGCTCGCCTCGTTGCAATGGGCGGCGAGGGTGCTTCCCTCGAAGAGATCATGGCTCGCGCCGACATCGTAGTCGCCACCACGGGCGTCAAGGGACTGATCAAACCGGAGTGGGTGCGCCCCGGCCAGGTCATTCTCGCGTTGTCCAATCCAGATCCCGAGATTGAACCGCTGGTCGCGCGCGAGCGCGGTGCCGCTTTCGCGGCCGACGGCAAGGGGATCAACAATGTGTTGGCCTTTCCGGGATTGTTCAAAGGCGCCTTGAGCGCGCGGGTTACGCGCTTTTCAGATGCCATGTTGATGGCGGCGGCCGACGCCATTGCACAGCTCGCCCGTGGCGATGAGTTGGTGCCGGATCCGCTCGACAAGAACGTGCACGATCAAGTTGCGGCGGCGGTGCGGGATGCCGCTACGCAAGAGGTGATGGTGTTTTAGCGCTGCCGGCGAGGTGCTACCGGCGAGGCGCTGCCGGCGAGGCGGCCGGCGCTTAGTGCGTTGACTTGGCCGGCGGTTCTGGCGGTGGTGGCATGAGCTTACGGATGGCGGAGAGAATGACGCCGAGGGCCTGATCGTGTGCGACGAGCTTCTCCACTCGGGCCTCGAGCTGTTCGAAGCGGCGTGCCAGCTCTCGGTTCGAGGCCAACAGCTCCCGTAACTTCACGAAAGCGCGTACGACATAGATTCCCATCTCCACGGCGCGTGGGGAGTTCAGGACATTGGCGGCCTGAATGGCGCCGTGCTCGGTGAAGACCCAAGGCAATTTGCGGCGGCCTCCGCGACCCGGCTTTGATGTCGCAATTTGCGATATCAAAGCCGCGTACTCTGCGGCCGTGAGCTGAAACATGAAATCCGGCGGGAAGCGCTCGAGGTTGCGCTTGATGGCTTCGTTGAGCCGCCCAGTCGTGACTCCGTAAAGACTTGCGAGCTCAGCATCGAGCAGGACCTTGTGACCGCGAAAGACCAGGATCGAATGAGTGATCTGCTCGACCGACACGACGGCGGTGCTCTCTACCCTATCCACTGTTGCTCCCCTTTTTTAGCAATCGAAGTCGGCGGTCGTGTTGGGCGAGGACGGTATCGGTGCCGCCCGCGGCCGGCCTTTAAGGTCACAATCCGTGACCTTAAAGCCGCGACTCTTTTCCGCCTCTTTGGGCGACTTTTCTGCGTCCTCCAGTGACTTCCTCAACAGCGCTTGCCTAGCCCACCGCTCGCATTCAGCCGCATTGAATGCCATGACGAAGCACAATGGCGATTCACCGCTCTGCGCATGCGCGTTCAAGAAATGAAACATCGCGAGTTCTCGATCGGGAATAGGGAGAGCTCGAACGCTACTCCCGAGCAGGGATCGGCGCAACTGCTTGTTATGTTTGAAAAATCCGTTCGCGCCGTGTACCTACGTCGCGCGCGCCACCCATAACAAACGTCAACACCAGCGTCACATCGCCCACGCGCTTTTCAGATGTCATGTTGATGGCGGCGCCTGACGCCATCGCGCAGCTCGCCCGTGGCATAATCGCAGCCACGAAACTTCCCTCTATCGTTGCGTCTCTCGCCGGCGTGCTTCGTCGGGTGCGTTCCGCACAACCAGGATCAGCGAGCGCCCAAGCCCTCCGAGCAAAAGGGCACAGAGCCAGCAATAGAAGCCGCCGGACATGCCCATCGCGAGCGGATGGCGGGCCAGAAAGCGATAGAACCCAGCATCCCAACTCAGGCCGGTGGTGTAGTCGGGCGGGATTTCCAGCACGTAGGGCAGCACGACGGCGAGCGCGATCACGAGCACGATAGTCGCGAGCCACGGGCGCCAGCCAAAGCGTCGTAACTCGTATCCCGGTCGCGGAAATGTTTTCGCGGACATGCCGAGCGCGACGGCAAGGGGAATAACCAATACCCAGAGCATCGCGAGTGTCACGCGAGTGGTTCCGGGAACGTTGGAGATCCGTGCGAACTCGGCAACGGAGGGTACGACGGTCGTGACGGCGCTGGTGAGCTTGTGAACGAGGGCGGAACGGTCATAGAGATCGTTTGGGATCAGAAGCGCGAGCAGGGCGCCGACCGCCATGGCAAGCGGAATGACGTATTCGGTACTCATTCGGGGCAGGCGGATGGCGGGGACTTTCCGGCTCATCGCTCGTGGCACGCCTTGCGCGTGACACATTCCTTTGCGGTGACTGACATCGAGTCCTGATGCCCCTTACGGCGGCCCCTGCCGCGCTGCCTGAAGGCAATTGTCGAGGCTTCACTCAGGCAGTTACTGCGTCAGTCGTCACGGAATCTGACGAGGCTGACCTAATAGCTCACCCCCACCCCCCGATAAACCGCCGCCACCAACCACAACGGCCCAATCAACAAAAACTGCACGTCCTTGAAAAAGGACGGGCGTTTCCCCTCAATGGCGTGCCCGATGAACTGCCCAATCCACGCCACCACAAAGATTGTCACCGAGGTGAGCCACAGCGGCCAGGGAAGTGTCGTCAGCCACTGCGTCACCAGAAGCAGCAATGTGAACGCAACCAACACGCCCACTGCCAACGAAGGAGACAGTGCCAGGTAGTACAGCAACGCCGCAAAGGCAAACACAGTCGCCCAGTTGACCCAGATTGAGATGGCGGCAAACAGCTCGGGCACCGGCAGCGACCAAAGCAGCCCGAACACGGTCAGTACGATCAGCGGAACGCAGATCCAGTGCAGCAGCTTGTTGGTAGGGTTCTGATGGCTTGCACCGTATTCACCGAGCCAGTCGTTGACGGTTCGCATGGCGTGGACATCCGGCCTTCAATGGCGGCCTTCAATGGCGAGATCACGCTACGCCCAACGATGCGCGGCCGCAAGCCGGCGGCCGCGCATCGGATGGCCGCGAGTTACTGCGGTGTCGGCGTTGGGCTCTCTGCCGTGGACCCGGCGCCCTCCACCTTCACGTCGCCCGGATTGCTGACGACGTACATCACCACGCGCCGGTTCTTGGCGCGCCCTTCCGCGGTCTTGTTGCTGGCCGCCGGCTGTGTCTGGCCGTAGCCCTTCGTGACGAGCTGGTCAGCATTCACGCCGCCGTAGACCAGGTAGTCCCGCACCGAGTCGGCGCGCTTCTGTGACAGCTTCAGGTTGTACGGCGGTGAGCCGGTGCTGTCGGTATGTCCCTGGATCTCAACCTTGAGTCGCGGATGCTTCTTCAGGCCGTCAGCAATTGCATCCAGCGGCGGATGCGAAGCGACCGTCAGCGCCGCCGAGTTGTACTCGAAGTTCACGCCCTCCAGCGTGATGGACCCTTTCAGCGGACAGCCGGTTGCATCAACCTGCACGCCCGCGGGTGTGTCAGGACACTTATCGACACTGTCTGGAACACCATCATGATCACTGTCCGGCGGCGTCGCGGGTACTGCGGCCGGCTCCGGCGCAGGTTGACTGACCGGCGGTGGAGGCGGCGGTGCCGCAGGGGCGGGCGGTGCCGGCGTGCGGCTCCCGCCGAACGAGTACTGGAATCCCAACATCGCAATGTAGTCGACCAGGTGGTCGCCTTTGCCCGGATCGTCCCAGCGCGCTTTGATTTCCGGGCGCAGCGCGAACGCGCTCGTGCCATCTGAGCTGCGCCACAGGTTGATGTAGGTACCGACGCCTGCCTGGGTCATCAGTTTGGTTTGATTCGTGAGTGCGTTGCCGGGCACCAGCACGTTGCTCTCCGCGCCGACACCGGCCGTCAGGTAAGGAGAGAAGAGGCCGGTTCTGTTGAGAATACCCAGAACGTCGATGGAGTAGCCGTAGGTGTCGAGGTGACTCGTGCCGCGACCGTCATTGACGCGCGCGCCATTGAAATTCAACTCCATGTTGATGAACGGCCCCAGTTCGCGACCCAGCGCGACGCCGTACAGCCAGTCGTTGTGTCTGAGGTCGCGCTGGTGGTCTGGCGAGATGCCGCCCACCTGCGGAGTGATGTACCACTCGTCGCCCGGAACCGCCGACGCCAGCGTCGACAGCGTCAAGGCGGATACGGCCGCGGCACACAACAGCAATACTCTCTTCATCTTGAATCCCCGTTATTACGATGCTTTACAACTCGTTGTGAAATCACAACGAATGTCGAGTCAGCACCACACGACACTCAGAACGTCGGGAGAATATGAAAGTTCCCGCTGTTGTGAAAAAGCCGCAAGCGTAAGCGGGACAACATGCGACGCAGCCTGCGTGCGCGGGCGGCGCACAATAAAAAACCCAACACCCGTGAGGGTGTTGGGTTCGAGGTGTCAGCCTGTCAGGGCAGCAGTTGAGAAAATCAGGCGGCGGCAGCTTCGCCCATGAAGCCGCGCAGCTTGCCGAGCGCGTTGGTCTCGATCTGGCGGATTCGCTCGGCGGAGACACCGTACTTGTCTGCCAACTCGTGCAGCGTGGCCTTGTCGTCAGCCATCCAGCGCTTCTGCAGGATGTCGCGGCTGCGATCATCCAGGCGGCCAAGGGCGTTCTGCAGTCGATCCGACGAGTCCAATTCCCACTCGGCGTTCTCGACATTCTCCGCCGGATCCGAATCCGCAGCCGGCAGATAAGACGCCGGGCTGTAGACTTCCTCGTCATCGGACTCGGGCGTCGGGTCGAACGACATGTCACGCGCTGCGAGACGTTTTTCCATCTCGGTGACTTCGCTGGTGGTCACACCCAGATCGCGGGCAACTGCCGCGGTTTCCTCGGCGGACAGCCAGGTCAGATTCTTCTTCAACCGGCGCAGGTTGAAGAACAGCTTGCGCTGCGCCTTGGTGGTGGCGATCTTCACCAGCCGCCAGTTGCGCAACACATACTCATGGATCTCGGCACGGATCCAGTGAACGGCAAACGACACGAGACGCACGTTGACGGCCGGGTCGAAGCGCTTGACCGCCTTCATGAGTCCAACGTTGCCTTCCTGGATCAGGTCTCCGATCGGCAGGCCATACCCGCTGTACCCGCGGGCGATGTGCACGACGAAGCGAAGATGCGAAAGCACGAGCTCACGCGCGGCTTCCAGGTCATCCTGGCTCCGGAAGCGTTCAGCCAATTCGCGCTCTTGCTCGCGGCTGAGAACTGGAATTCGGCTGACCCGGTCCAGATAAGCGTCGAGGCTTCCGAGCGGACCGGCGAGAGCCAAGTCACTTTGACGGGCGACGATTGCGGTACCTGTGGTCATTGAGTCTCCCAAGGTTAGGCCTCATATACTAGCAGTCGATGGTATAGAGTGCTAAGAGGTCCTGAAAGTTCCCTTCAGACCTGGGCCAGTCTGTGGGCGATCACCTTGGGAAACAAGAGCTTACACCCCAGCTCATGAGGGGTAGGAGACCCTCTCCCTAACGAGCCAAATCCCTCGCCCCAAGGGGCCAAGTCGACGGCTCGAACAGACGCGAACGGCCCATCGGCCAATAGGTTCCCATTACATATTCTCTGTAGACTCCCGCAGGCGCACCTAGGCTAGGAACCTGCATGGACTCTCACGCCCTGCTGTTCGCACGCGCTCAGTTTGCGTTCACGATCAGCGTCCACATCATCTTCCCGGCGTTCTCGATCGGCTCGTCCGCCTTCGTAGCGACCCTGCTGGTCTTGTGGCGGCGCACAGGCCGCGACCACTACCACCGGCTGGCGCGATTCTGGACCAAGATCTTTGCCGTTTCATTCGCCATGGGGGTGGTGTCCGGCATCCCTCTTTCGTATGAGCTGGGAACGAACTGGAGCCGCTATTCGCTGGCCGTTGGCAACGTGATAGGACCGCTGATCGGCTACGAAGTTCTCACGGCCTTCTTCCTGGAATCGACCTTCCTGGGCATCCTGCTTTTCGGGTGGACCCGGGTGAAGCCTTGGCTACACGTGACCTCGGCCGTACTGGTCGCGCTGGGCACCATGATCTCCGGGTTCTGGATCCTGGCGGCCAATAGCTGGATGCAGACCCCAGCAGGCCACATCGTCCAAAACGGGGTAGCGCTCCCGGTCGACTGGTTTCATGTGATCTTCAATCCCAGCTTCCCGTACCGCTTCACTCATATGATGACCGCTGCTTACCTGACGACCTCGGTGGTCGTCCTGGCGGCCGGAGCCCGTTACCTGCTGGCCGGCAAGTTTCAGGAGGAAGCGCGCACCCTGATGCGAATGGGCGTGGGCATGGTGGCCATTCTCGGGCCGGCCCAGCTGCTGTTCGGCGATCAGCACGGCTTGAACACCCTCGAGCATCAGCCGGCAAAAGTCGCCGCCATGGAAGGTCACTGGGAAAACACCGGCCCTGCCGCCCTGGTGTTGTTCGGCATACCCGACCAGGAGCGGGAGCTCAACCACGCCGAGATCGCCCTGCCGCGACTGGGTGGCCTGATACTCAAGCATGACCTCAACGGGCGGTACGCCGGCCTCAAGGATTTTCCGAAGGCCGATCGCCCGCCGGTGTTGCCCGTGTTTTTTGCCTTTCGAATCATGGTTGGGATCGGCGTGCTGTTGATCGCGCTGGGGCTGGTCGGGGCGTTTCTTTGGGCGAGGGGTAAGCTGTTTACAACCCGTTGGTATCTGCGGGCCGCCACGTTTTCGTGGCCCATCGGATTCATCGCAATTCTGGCCGGCTGGGTGACTACGGAGACGGGACGTCAGCCGTATGTGGCATACGGAATTCTTCGCACCGAACACGCCTTGTCACCGGTGAGTGCCACCACGGTTGGGGCATCGCTGGTCGCCTTTCTGCTCGTCTACACCATCGTCTTCTCTATCGGCATCTACTACATCCGCCGATTGGTGCTGGGCGGCCCCAAGCCCGCAACAGTTGCACCGGGTTCGCCCCACGAGGGACTACCGAATCGACCTTTGGCGCTGGGAGCTGAACATCATGAGGCGCGGACATGAACCCGCAAAACCTCAGCGGTCTTGCCTATTGGCTTCCGGTCGTGAGCACGGGCGTCGTCGGTCTCGCTGTGGCTCTGTACGTCATCATGGACGGATTCGACTTGGGGATTGGCATCCTATTCCCGTTCTATCCGCGGGAGGCTGATCGCGACCAGTTGATGAATTCGGTCGCTCCTTTCTGGGACGGGAATGAAACCTGGCTGGTGTTGGGTGGCGTGTGGTTGTTGGTGGCCTTTCCGCTGGCCTACTCCATCATCACTCCCGCGTTGTATGTGCCTTTGATCGCAATGCTGCTCGCCCTGGTGTTTCGCGGAGTGGCCTTCGAGTTCAGGTGGGTGGCCAAACCGCATCATCGCAAATGGGACATCGCCTTCGCGGCCGGCTCGACCGTGGCGGCTTTCTCACAGGGAGCCATGGTAGGGGCCCTGCTCAATGGATTCCGAATCGAGACGGGCCAGTTTGCCGGCGGCTCGCTGGACTGGCTCACGCCTTTCAGTGTGATGTGCGGAGCCGGGCTGATCGTGGGCTATGCATTGATTGGCGCGTGCTGGATCGTGATGAAGACCTCGGGAGAGACCGAAAAGACGGCCCGCCGATATGCCCAGCCTTTGTTGCTTGCGCTGTTGGCGTTCATCGTGCTCATCAGCGTCTGGACGCCATTGCAGTTCGAGCACGTCGCCGTCCGCTGGTTCAGCGGCAACAACATGTTGTATCTGTCACCCGTGCCGCTGATCACCGCAGCCCTGGCTTTTTCCTGCTGGCGCGGCCTCAAGGGCCGGCATCCGACAATCGCATTCAATGCTGCCGTGGGGCTGTTCGTGATCTCGTTTGTGGGTCTTGCGATTTCCACTTTGCCTTACCTCGCGCCACCGTCAATTACGTTGTGGCAGGCCGCGGCCTCACCCAAGGCGCAGACGTTCATGCTGGTCGGCACGACCGTGCTGGTGCCGTTCGTGTTGGGCTACACCGTGTTCGTGTATTACACGTTTCGCGGCAAGGTGCACCCGGGTGAGGGCTACCACTAGGAGACAGCGATGAGCACTGAGGATGTGATCTTTTATTACAACCCGATGTCGCGGGCACGCATCGTTCATTGGATGCTGGAGGAAGTGGGGACTCCGTACAAAATGGAGCTGATCAGCTTCGAGAAGGGTGAGCACAAGCAGGCTGCCTTTCTCGCCGTCAATCCAATGGGCAAGCTGCCGGCGCTGGTTCATCGCGGAGTGGTGGTTACCGAAGCCGCAGCCATCTGCGCATATCTGGCGGATGCGTTCCCGGCCGCCGGACTCGCTCCTGCGCTGACCTCGCCAGAGCGAGGTACCTACTACAGGTGGATGTTCTTTGCCGCGGGATGTTTCGAGCCGGCGATAGTGGATCGCATGACGTCTCGTCCGGCGTCCCCAAAGCCGACAGCCAATGGATACGGCTGTTACGAAGATACGGTCAATACGCTCGAGAAGGCGCTAACCCCGGGTCCGTTCATTCTGGGAAAGAAGTTCAGTGCCGCTGATGTGTATGTGGGCTCGCAGATCGGATTCGGGATGATGACCAAGAGCCTGGAATCGCGGCCGGCTTTTGACGCCTACCTCGCACGCGTCCACGATCGCCCGGCGTTCAAGAAGGCTAATGAGCAGGCGGAAAAGATGATGAAGGCAAGCGCGTAAGGCCACATCGCCTCACAACTCAGGCGCGCGGCTCAATCCTCCGAAGGTGCCGCGCCGCCGAAATCCACGCCCCCATCCACCCGAGCACAATGCCCGTCGCCAGCAACACACCGACATCATCCATCGGCGGTCCCTGCAGAAAGAAGTGACTGCCGTACAGCTCGGCCAGTGTTGCAATCGGACGGCCGAGCACGACTACGGCCGTCTGAACAATGGCCCAGGCCAGCAGGGCGCCCGCCAGGCCGTACAACACTCCGGTGTACAGGAAGGGACGGCGCACAAATGCGTTCGAGCCTCCCACGAGCTTGGTCACTTCGATTTCCGCCCGACGATTCAGGATTTCCAGCCGAATCGTATTGCCAATAACGGCAAGGACGCCGGTCCCCAACAACACCGCGGCAATCGCCAGCAGATTACGCAACACATCGAGAATAGCGTTGAATCGCCGGACCCATTCCGTATCGACCTGAACGAGATCGACCTCCGGCCAGGCGCTGAAGTAACGGCGTAACGACTCGACAGCCGCGGTATTCTGGGCATCCATGCGCGGCTGCACATGTAGAACGTGCGGCAGCGGGTTTTCCTTGAGCGCTTCGAGCGCGCTGCCAAAACCCGAATAGTTCCGAAACTCCTCCATCGCCTTGTCGGCCGATATGAGCTCCACGCGGGCCACATCCGATCGCTCGCGCACGTTGCGTTCGAGCTGCTGAGCCTTCACGAGCGGAGTATCGGTTTTCAGGTAAACGGACAGGTCAATGGCGGTGGAGAAACCTCCGGTGGCAGCCTCGGCGTTCAGGACCAACAGCCGCAGGGCCGTGGGCAACGCGAGCGCGAGCGCAATTACCAGGATGGTCAGTGCGGTGGAGAACGGGCTGCGCACCAGCCGGCCCATGGAACCGAGGAGCGCTTGTATGTGCAGGGCGCCAGCCACACCCATGCTCATCTGACGGCGATCACACTGGGCAGATGGTCGGCCACATCACCGTGGATCTGGCCGTTCTCAATAATCAACTCCCGCTGCCCGAACTCACGAACGATGTGCACATCATGGGTGGCCACCACAACGGTCACACCAACATCCTGGAATCGCCGGAAGAGCTTCATGATCTCCAGCGCGAGATCCGGATCGAGGTTTCCCGTGGGCTCGTCCGCAATCAGCAGCGGCGGCTTGCTGACGACCGCACGAGCAATTCCAACGCGCTGCTGTTCACCGACCGACAACTCCATCGGCAGCATCCGCTCCTTGCCGAGGAGTCCTACCTGATCGAGAGCGGCACGCACGCGTTTATCGACGTCTTTGAACGGAGTACTGGCGACCACCAGCGGCAACGCAACGTTATCGAAGACTGGCCGGTCGGCCAACAACTTGTGATCCTGGAACACGACACCGATGTGGCGTCGAAACGCGGGCACGTGTCTGGATTTGAGCGTGCTGGTGTTCTTGCCGCCAACAACTACGGTGCCGCGCGTCGGGCGTTCGAGAAGCGCGATGAGCTTGAGCACGGTGCTCTTGCCGGCGCCCGATCGGCCGGTGAGGAATACCATCTCACCCGTGTGGACCTCGAAAGTGACGTTGCTGAGAGCTTCGCGCCCATTCGGATAGCGCTTGCTCACCCGGTCGAAAACAATCATTGCTTCGGACCTTCCACCAACGCGGTGGCAAAGGCCTGCGCATCGAACTCCCCGAAGTCCTCCGGTTGCTCACCAATCCCAATGAAGCGGATGGGGATTCCCAGCCGGCGGGCAATCGCTATGACAATGCCGCCTTTTGCCGTGCCATCGAGCTTGGTCAGCACGAGACCCGTGACACCCACGGCTTCGTTGAATTGAATGGCCTGTGACAGTGCGTTCTGTCCCTGGTTGGCATCGAGGACCAGGAGGATCTCATGCGGCGCTGAAGGGTCGACACGTTGTATGACCCGTTTGACCTTCTTCAACTCCTCCATGAGGTGCGACTGGCTGTGCAGACGACCTGCCGTGTCAGCGAGCAGAACATCCAGCCGCCGCGATTTCGCGGACTGCACGGCATCGAAGACGACCGCTCCGGGATCGGCGCCCGCCTGTTGAGCGGCGAATTCAGAACCCGTGCGCTCGGCCCACACATTCAATTGCTCAATGGCCGCGGCCCGGAAAGTATCGCCCGCTGCCAACATGACACTCTGACCGTCGTCCGCGAGGCGTCGCGCCAGCTTGCCGATGCTGGTTGTCTTGCCCGAGCCGTTGACGCCGACCACCAGGATCACGAATGGTGAGCGGCTGGCATCGACGACCAAAGGCTTCGCGCAGGGTTCGAGTATTTCGATGATCGCAGTGCGCAGAGCGGTGATCAGCGCGGCCACATCTTCCAGCTCGTTGCGGGCGACCCGCTTCTGCAAACCGGACAGGATGTGTTCGGTCGCTTCGACGCCGACGTCGGCGGTGAGCAGGCGGCTCTCGAGCTCTTCGAGGATTTGCGCATCGATCTTGCGGCCGCGAAACAGGTCGGCCAGATCGTAGGTCAGCCAGGAATTTCCACGGTTCAGCTTGGCGCGGAGGCGCTTGAAGAAGCCCTGTTTCTCTTCGGGCTTGGCGGCCGTAGCCGGATCGGGGGATTTGCGTCTGAACATGCCTCCTATTGTAACGGGGCAAGATGAATGGCAGGGACATCGATCGCGCGGGCCGCGATCGCGAGCCTACGGCTGAATCACCTGCGGATTCAGTACCAGGATGGCAGAGCCCGGTGGCGTGGCCGGGAATCCGGGAAAGGAGAGCGATGGGATGGGCGGTACGGGGGCGCCCGCGAACGTGATTGCCTCCGCCTGCATCTGCGTCGTGGTCGCCAGGCTGGCCGTCGGGTCGATGAGGGAGCCGTGGTCACCCACGACGAAACTCACATACGCGCGCAGGCCATTCGCGTTGGTCACCGGGCCGGGCGCGGCCGGCGCGGGAATCCTGGTGAGCGCGGCCGCCTCGATCAGGCGTTGGGTGGCGGAGTTCGGCACCACCTGGTCCGGCGGACTGGAGATGCTTCCCACGATCTGCAGCAAGTGGATGGGACGGGTCGTGGCCGCGGCGGCGATGTAGTTGAGCGGATCGCCTGCATCAATCAAGGTTTGCGCATCACGCAGGAACTGCTCGAACAGCGTGGTCCCCTGCAGCAATCCTTGAGCTTCCAGGCCCGCAACAATCCGCGGACCCAATGTTGGCGAATCGCGCAGCAGATTGGCCAGTCCACCGCCGGGCATGGCCAGAGTGCCCGTGCCGACCTCCGTTTTTGCAGCTACACCCATGAAGACAGTGCCAACAATTGCGCCGAGTGAGTGACCGAGAAAGTGGATGGCGGCAGGATCTATGTCGCCGGCCGGGTCGGCATCCAGGTTCAGGTTGGGAAGCGAGCGCGCCAGCGTGATCAGGTCCGCCGCGCCTTCGCGCAGGTTGTCCCGGGTCGTGAGCAGGCTGGTCAGGTTGATGAAGCTCGCACCCGATCCGTCGATCTGGCCATCCATGCCCGGTGCGCCCGTGGTGTTGTTCATGACATCCAGATCGAACGTGCGTTCGATGGAGCCGGCGGCCGGCAAGGACAGGCCGGCGTACAACGGATTGGCACCCGCCGCATACAACGGCGAGGTCGGATCGGTCACTCCGTGCAGCGGCAGATCGATGGCGACGACCACAAACCCGCTGTCCGCGAAGGAGTCCGCGACTGCCAACATGTCCGTGCGATTGCGGGTGATGCCGTGCTCGAAAATCAGCACCGGCCATTTGCCGCTCGCAGGCTTCACGCCACCGCCTGCCGAGTTGGTGTTGGGTACGGTGACCAGGACAGGAACCTGCAGCGTTTCCGTCGGGACCGGCACCGGGTTGAAGCGGGTGAGCCAGCGGCTGCTGGCGTCCAGTTGCGACGGATTACCCTGCCAGTGTCCCGTCAACGGCGCCATGCGGCTCGAATAGTACGGAATGTTGAGCGTGCCGACGTAGATGGTGGCATGGCCCGACAGCAGGTGATTCGCCTGCGCGGTTGTCAGTCCGGTGCTGTGGACGGTGATCGGCTGTGGAGTGGCGGTCTTTTCGATCACCGTAAGCGTGTCGGCAATCGACTGGGTGGAGAAGCTGAAAGACAACACGACGTCGGCCGGATTCAGGCCGATCGCCTGTGCGATCTGCAGATGCGCGCCGGTGAGCTGACAGATGCCGTGCAGGGAGTCGTTCGTGATGCTCGAGCAGGTCGGCAACGCCGATTTGATGTTGGCGTAGTCAGTATCCGCCGTAGCTGCCTTGCCGGCAGTATCGGTGATGCCCTTGGTCAACAGTACGAGATAGCCGTTGTTGGTCGTACCGGTGCTGGGGACCAGTGGATGTGTTGGTCGGATCTCGAGGATGGTGTTACCGACGCCTTTCTCGGGTCCAACACCGACCGTGTAATCGACACCGAACGCCAGTGGCCGCACGACGTTGGTAGTTGCCTTGATGGTGTTGTCGATCGCCACCTGCAGCACGATCACCGATTGCGCGGTGAAGGAGGCCGGATCCAGGGGCCCCCCGAAGCGCGCGCGGATCACGGCGGTGGTCGAGAAGCCGTCCAGCGCATTGAGGGCGGCCTGGTTCGGCATCAGCGCATTCTCTGGCTGGATGTTCAGTGTGCCGTCCGTGGAGCCCGCGAAGTACAGGTCGGTGGGATACGGCAGGATGCCCTGTAGCGGTTGAAACAGCGCAGCGGTGGATGTTGGGGGAGTGACCGAGGTGGTGCCGCCGGGATTGCCGTTGCCGGTGGCCGTGTCCGTGGGGCCAACCATGCCATGGCCGCCGGAGCAGGCGCTCAAGGCCAGCGCGGCTGCGAGGCATGCGGCTATCCAGAGTTTATCCATATTCCCTCAAGCTCCCTGCCCCACCGGTAGGGTACGCTTTGGCTCGGAAGGGTGGCAAGCCGCTGCCCGCGGAACGGCGCGACTGTGACAAATTTCGGAAAATCGAGTGGTAGCCCGCCGCCGGTGGCGCAACGCGACGCTCGTTCCCGCGTGTTGAGAATCATCGGTGGATCGTGGCGCGGGCGGCGTCTGCGATTCCCGCCACAGGCCGAGATTCGTCCCACACCGGATCGTGTCCGTGAGACGTTGTTCAACTGGCTGGGCGCGCGCGTGCCTGGCGCGCGCTGTCTCGATTTGTTTGCCGGCAGTGGCGCGCTGGGGCTCGAAGCACTCTCGCGTGGGGCGGCGCATGTGATGTTCGTAGAGAGGGATGCGATCGCAGTCCGGGAGTTGCGCGCGCGATTGACTGAATGGCGGGCAAACGGAGCGCAGGTGGAGCAGGGCGATGCGCTGCGCTTCCTGCAGGGCACGGCGACCCCGTTCGATATTGTGTTTCTGGATCCGCCGTTCGCATCGAATCTGCTTGCCGAGGCCAGCAGGCTGCTCGAGGAGCGGCTCTGGCTCGGTGCAAACGCACTGCTTTATGTAGAAACCGATGCCCGGGCGGCGTTACCACCCTTGCCGCCGGATTGGACAGTAACGAAGGCGAAGCAGGCGGGGGCCGTCGGGTATCATCTGATCACGAGGGGAGGCTCCGGCTGATGAAACGCAATTGCCTGTATCCGGGTACGTTCGATCCCATAACGAACGGCCATCATGACCTGGTTCGCCGGGCGGCGAGCATTTTCGACCACGTGATTGTTGCGATCGCCGCCAATCCGAATAAAACACCAATGTTTCCCCTGGAAGCACGTGTGAGTCTGGCGCAGCGTGTGCTGCACGACATCCCCAACGTCGAGGTCGTCGGATACTCAGGCCTCACCGTGGAGTTCGCGCGGAAGAATAACGTCTCGGTGGTGATGCGCGGGCTGCGAGCAGTCTCCGACTTCGAGTTCGAGTTCCAGTTGGCCAACATGAGCCGACACCTGGCGCGCGAGATCGAGACGGTGTTCCTGACTCCTCAGGAGCAGTTCACGTTCATCTCATCAACACTGGTGCGCGAAATCGCCGTGCTCGGTGGCGACGTTGCCGAGTTCGTTCATCCCATCGTGGAAGCAGAGCTGAAGAAGCAACGACGCGTCTGACGTTACTTCTGGCAGGTCGGGCAGTAGTACGTCGAACGCTGCCCCTGCGTCAGTTGACGCACGGGCGTGCGGCAATTCCTGCACGGCATGGCGTTGCGCTCGTAGACGTAGAGCTTCTGTTTGAAGTATCCCGGTTGGCCGTCGGCGCCAACATAGTCGCGCAGCGTAGTGCCCCCAACGCGAATCGCCATCGCAAGTACGGATTTGACGGCGCGAACCAAGCGCCCCACTTCGGCGCGCGACAGGCTGCGCGCCTGCCTTCGAGGCCGGACCTTGGCCCTGAACAGGGCTTCGCTCGCATAGATGTTGCCAACGCCGACCACCAGTCTGCTGTTCATGATCAGCTGTTTGATGGCAACGTGGCGCCGGCGTGTGATCCGCCACAGATAGTCGGCGTTGAATTCGGGATCCAACGGCTCGGGGGCAAGCTTCGCCAACAAAAAGTGCTTGTTGGGATCCTCAGGCGTGTAATGCAGGCTGCCGAAACGCCGCGGATCGTTGAAGCGCAGCGTGTTACCCGAATCGAGAACCAGATCGAAGTGATCGTGAGGAAGGCGCGGCGTATCCGCCGGCAACACGCGCAAGCTGCCGGACATCCCCAGATGCAGCAACAGCGTCCCCGACTCGAGCTCGAGCAACAGGTATTTCGCGCGGCGCTTGGTGTGCAGGATCCGCTGCCCTGTTACGAGGTCAGGAAGATCGTCCTGAACCCGCCAGCGCAGTCGCGGCTCATAGAGTTGGAATGCCGTTATCCCGTGGCCCACGGCGTGGGGTTCGATTCCCCGCCGCGTGGTTTCAACTTCGGGCAGCTCAGGCAAGACGAGCGGTACCGATGCGGCACCGACCGTTACTTGATCTTGGTTTCCTTGTAAGCAACATGCTTACGGGCAACCGGGTCGAACTTGCGCACTTCCATCTTGTCCGGGTGGAGGCGCTTGTTCTTGGTGGTCACATAGAAGTGGCCGGTGTCAGCGGTCGAGAGCAGTTTGATCTTTTCGCGCATGGTAGGTGTCCAGGCAAATGCGTTAGAGCTTTACGCCCTGGGAGCGCAATTCGGCAATGACTGTTTCGATACCCTTCTTCTCGATGGTGCGCAGCCCGTTGGCTGAAATGCGCAGCGAGACCCAACGTTTCTCGGTCTCGACCCAGAAGCGCTGAGTATGAAGGTTCGGCAGGAAGCGCCGTCGCTTCTTGTTGTTCGCGTGAGAGACGCGGTTACCAACGGCCGGCCGCTTGCCGGTGATCTCGCAGACGCGGGACATACGAAACAACCTTGAGAATTCAGTAATTTGGGTGCGAGGGGGGCAAACGCCCGCCTCACGGAGTCGGGCTTTATACCAGCCCCCGCCCGCGAGGACAAGATTACAGCAGCCCAGCTTCCGAAAATGAAAAGCAGTGGCCGTCTCCCACAATGAGGTGATCCAGCAGGGGGACGTCGATTAGCCCCAGCGCCTGCCGCAGCCGGCGGGTCATCCCCTCGTCGGCCTGGCTGGGCTCGACGACGCCGGAGGGGTGATTGTGGGCGACAATCACCGCCGCGGCGTTGTGCTGCAGCGTCTGTCGCACCACCTCCCGGGGATGGACGCTGGCACTGTCGATAGTTCCGCGGAAAATCTCCTCAAAAGCGATGAGACGGTGGCGATTGTCGAGGAACAGGCAGCAAAAGACCTCATAGGGCCGATCACGTAGCTGGGCCAGCAGGAACCGGCGGGTGAAGTCCGGCGTACTCAGGGCGCAGCGGGTGCGCAGGGGCTGCAGGAGGTGGCGCCTGGCCAGCTCCAGGGAGGCCATGACGGTTGCGTAGCGGGCAGGCCCGATCCCGCGCGTCGCTTCCCACTGGGGCCGGTCCGCATTCAGTAATTCGCGCAGCGAGCCGAATTCGGCGATCAGCCGGCGGGCCAAGTCGACGGCCGAATGGCCCGGAATCCCCGATCCCAGCAGCACGGCCAGGAGCTCGGCATCCGAGAGGGCTTGAGCCCCCCGCTCGAGCAGCTTCTCCCGGGGCCGCTCGGACTCGGGCCAGTCCCGGATGGTCAAGGGCCGCGCGAACGGTTTGAGCGACCCGGCGCCAGGGACGACTTGCAGCTCCATGAGTACCTCCCAAAAAGAAACGAACCGCAGTATGCAGGTGAGCAAAGGCTGCGCAGGAGGGGGAGAAAGACGGTCTTATTGTCAGAAATCCCGTTATTCCAACCGGTTGTTTGCACGGCCATGGAATGTCGCCGGATAATCGGCACAACTGCTGATGTGGGACCTTGTCTTCCCACGGGACCTTCAATGCAAGGTAAACGCATATTGCTCGGAGTGACCGGGGGCATCGCCGCCTATAAAAGTCCGGACCTCGTGCGCCGCCTGCGCGAACAGGGGGCTGAGGTACAGGTGGTGATGACTGCGGCTGCGCGTGAGTTCGTGACGGCTGCGACCTTTCAGGCTGTATCCGGACGTCCAGTCCGAACGGATTTGTGGGATGCGGCTGCCGAAGCGGCCATGGGGCACATCGAGCTGGCCCGGTGGGCCGAGCTCGTTCTCGTCGCCCCCGCGAGCGCCGATTTCCTCGCGCGGTTGTCGACAGGTATGGCCGACGATCTGCTCAGCACGCTTTGTCTGGCTACTGAGGCGCCGATCGCCGTCGCACCGGCGATGAATCGTGTGATGTGGGCGAACGCGGCCACCCGCGCGAATGTTGCAACGTTGCAGCAGCGCGGCATCCAGGTGTTGGGACCCGGTGAGGGCGACCAGGCGTGTGGTGAGATTGGTGCGGGCCGAATGCTGGAGCCTCTTGATCTGGTCGATCGCGCGAGTCTCCTCTTGCGCGGCAAAGGGCCGTTGCAGGGGCGCCGGGTGTTGATTACGGCGGGTCCGACTCGCGAACGCATCGATCCGGTGCGCTTCATCAGCAACCGCAGCTCTGGAAAGATGGGCTTCGCCGTCGCGCAGGCCGCGCGTGAAGCCGGCGCGGAAGTGATTCTCGTGAGCGGCCCGGTGAGTCTCGCGACCCCCGCCGGTGTGAGGCGCATCGATGTCGAAAGCGCGGCCGACATGTTGAATGCGGTGTTGGGCGAGGTCGATGGCACGGATATCTTCATTTCAACCGCCGCCGTGGCGGATTACCGGCCGGCAAATGCCGCGGAGCAGAAAATCAAAAAGACCTCGGATCGCATGGACCTGAGCATGGAGCGCACGGCCGACGTGCTGGCGACGGTTGCGGCGCGGCCGGACCGCCCTTTCGTGGTGGGCTTCGCGGCCGAGACCGAGTCCGTCGAGCAACACGCGCGCGGCAAGCTGTTGAAGAAGAATCTCGACATGATCGCGGCCAACGAGGTCGGTCACGACAAGGCGTTCGATTGCGAGGACAACCAACTCATTGTGTTGTGGCGCGCCGGCCGGCGCGAGCTCGCCAAGGCTTCGAAAATAACGCTCGCCCGCCAGTTGGTGGCGCTCATCGCCGAGTCGTATTCGGCGGCGCGGTCCGGGGTCGTTCAGCGCGACTCGGCGCTGGCGTGACACAGTTGAATGGAGCGCAGCGCCACCCGCTGAAGGTGCGCATACTGGATCCGCGCGTGGGCCGTGAATTTCCGCTGCCCGCCTATGCGACCGCAGGTTCCGCCGGGCTCGATTTGCGCGCCTGTATCGACCAGGATCTGTTGCTCGAGCCGGGCAAAGCCGAGCTCATTCCCACGGGACTGGCCATCTATGTGGAGGATCCGCAGCTGGCCGCCGTGATCCTGCCGCGTTCGGGCCTCGGACACAAACACGGCGTGGTACTCGGCAACCTCGTCGGGTTGATTGATTCCGACTACCAGGGGCAGCTGATGGTGTCGTGTTGGAATCGCGGCCGGGAGCCGTTCACCGTGCGGCCCGGCGAGCGCATCGCACAGCTCGTCGTGGTCCCGGTGGTGCAGGTGGAGCTGCAGATCGTGGAGGATTTTTCGAGTACCCAGCGCGGCGCGGGCGGCTTCGGTCACTCGGGAAGTCAGTGAGCTCGCGCAGTCACTGAGCGGCCGCAAGTCACTGAGTATGGGTCGCCGCGTGCAGTTCGCGGTAGCGCTCGATGTCAGCCTGGAACTGCGCTTTCATGGCATTTTCTTCACTGCTCTTCGTGGTGACCGCGTTGTTCTGGGTGCGCAGCTCGTTGAGCGTATGAACCAGATCCTCCGCCAGGTCATCGGGCATGCGGTGGGCCCCTGGTCGCGGGCTGTAGGGTTTGAAGTTCTTGGCGCGCGTTTGCAGCGCCCCCAACCGTGAGTGCAGGCTGTCCACGTACTGCTCCGCAGCAACCTTCTGGGCGTGCAACTGATCCATGCGCAGGTCCCGCAACGCCTCGATATCCTTCACCGACGTGTAGGTGTTCATCAGAAAGGCGTCATGCTGCTTTTGACGGATGATCCCCTGCTGTATGCGCTCCTCGGCGGCAAGCTGCGCGGGGGTCTTCTGGGCGTCGAGCTTGCGGACCTCAACACCCTGGCTGTTCAGAACGGAGCGCTCCTGCTGTGCGTACTGCGGAGGGATCCGGTCACCGTAGTGCACAACCCCCTGCTCATCGGTCCAACGATAAGTCACGCCGCCCTTGTTGGCACCGGAGCCGCTGTTGTTGGCTGCGTAAGCGCCAATAGATGCCAACGCAACGGCTGCGATCACCAGTACGGGCAACACCCGCGGCCACCGCCCTGACATTGAAACCCCCCGCGTAGATCGAATTGACCCGCTCTCATATTCTGACTCAGCCGGGGCGCGTGACAAGTCTTAACTCACTCCATAACGCTGCTGATAGGCCCGCAGCGATGTGAGCTGCTCGGCAGAAATCCGAACCTGTCCGTCCGGGGGTTGGGACAGTGTCTGAATGAGGTCGGCGAGTGTGACAATGCTCACACAAGTCAGTCCGTGCTGACGCTGCACTTCCTGCACCGCCGAGAGCTCTGCCTGGCCCCGCTCCTGGCGGTCCAGGGCCAGGGCCACGGCCACCGGCTGCGCGCCGGCGCGGTGAATCAATTCCAGCGATTCGCGCACAGCAGTGCCGGCCGTGATGACATCATCCACTATCAGGATGCGCCCGCGCAGCGGGCTGCCTACAACGGTGCCACCTTCACCATGGTCCTTGGCTTCCTTGCGGTTGTAGGCATATGGCACGTTCCGGCCGTGATGCTCCGCGAGGGCTATGACGAGCGAAGTTGCCAGGGGAATGCCCTTGTAGGCCGGCCCGAACACCATGTCGAACTCGATGCCGGCATGCAGGATGGCGGCGGCGTAGCAACGGCCGAGAGCCGCGCTCGAGGCGCCGTCGCTGAATTGTCCGGCGTTGAAAAAGTACGGGCTCTCGCGGCCCGACTTGAGCTTGAAATTGCCGAAGCGCAGCGCATCCCGCGACAGCGCCAGATCAATGAATTTGAGCTGATAGTCCTGCATGGAGCGGCGTCGAGTCGAATAAAGGCAAGCGCGCGACGGTGCACCGGTTGCTTTGAACTGTCAACGAGGGTCGTGCCAGTATCATTGGCCTGAGCACCTCGAAATTGAAGGAACCCGCATTGAGCGTGACACGCGATACTGTGGCGGCCGGCACCGCGGCGGCTGAGAAGAAGCCGTCCCTGCGGGAGGTGCTGGCGAGCCCGAAAATGCTGGCCATCATGGGGCTGGCGGCGGCGTCCGGTTACCCGAACCAGCTCACCGAAAGTGCGTTGCAGGCCTGGCTCAAGGACTCGCACGTATCCAATACCACCATCGGCGTCATGTCCTACGTGGCGTTGCCGTACCTGCTGAAGTTTCTGTGGGCGCCGTTCATCGACCGGTATCCGCTGCCGCTGCTCGGTCGCCGGCGGGGATGGATCCTTTTGACCCAGATCGTGCTGGCCGTGGCCATTGCGTTATTCGCGCTCCAGGACCCGACGGTAGCGTTGTTTCCGGTTGCGGTCTGCGCCGTGGCGATCGTGTTCTTCTCGGCCACGCAGGATATTGCCTTTGACGCCTATCGGACCGATGTCTCGCTGCCCAGCGAGCGCGGTCCCGCGGCGGCGGCCACCAATCTCGGCTATCGAACCGCCGCCTGGTTCGCCTCGGCCGTGGCGCTGCTGATTGCCGACTATTTCGGCTGGCGGCTCGCCTTCCTGATTCTCGCGGGCATCATGATCGCGTTTTGTGTCGTGACCTGGCTGGCACCCGAGCCCGCCGAGCCGGCGCATATGCCGCGCTCGCTGCGCGAGTCCGTCGTGACACCGTTGCGGGAGCTGTTGGCGGGCCCAGGAGCTGCCGCGCTGCTGCTGGTGGTCCTGCTGTTCAAGATCGGTGATGCCTTCGCGATGAAGCTGTTCACACCGTTCATGCTGGACACCGGATTCTCGAAAACCGAGCTCGCCGTCATTGTGAAGGGCTTGTTCACCGGGGGCGCACTGGTCGGTGCGGTCCTGGGTGGCATCCTGATGGTGCGACTCGGACTGCTGCGCTCGATGTTGATCTTCGGCATCTCGCAGGCGGTCACCAACCTGCTGTACTGCGCGTTGGCGGCGGCCGGCAAGAGCTATCCACTGATGGTGGCGGCAGTGCTGATCGAGCACGTCGCCGGAGCCATGGGCAACATCGCGCTCGTGGCGTTGATCATGGCGATGTGCGATGTCAGGTACAGCGCGTTTCAGTATGCACTGATGTCATCGATCGCGCTGCTGCCCCGCTACGGGCTTGGCTATCCGGCAGGTTGGGTCGCGGACCATGGAGGTTGGTTCATCTACTACGTGGTCAGCTTCGTCGTCGCCATGCCTGGATTGCTGATCGTCTGGTTCTCGCGGGCCAAGATCGAGGCTTTGGACCAGCAGCGCACGTGAGCGCCGGGAGTCAGATCGATGTTGAGCGTGTCATCTGCAGGCTCGATGACATCGATCCCGCGGGCGCGCGCGGCTTCGCCATCGGCAGCGGCGACTGGCCATTGCGCGGCTTCGTGGTGCGTGTCAACAACGAGGTGCGTGGATATATCAACACGTGCCCGCATGTGGGCCATCCGCTCAATCTGCGGCCCCATCAATTCCTGACCGCGGACTCGTCAATGATTCTGTGTTCTTCTCACGGCGCGCTGTTCGAGAAGCTCACGGGATTCTGTGTAGTGGGGCCCTGCGCGGGCCGCTCATTGCGGCCCGTACCGCTCAAGGTTGAATGCGGGTTTGTAATGCTGGTCGAGGAGCCCAGTCCGCAGGACGGCTAGTCGAACAGATCGATTCCGTCGAGTGAGCTTGCGCGCAGACCACCGTCATCGTTCGCGTAATCACTGCCCATCGTCGAGTCATCGGTGGATTCAACATCGACCGAGCCGGACCAATCCTCCGGCGGCTCCGCTTTCTCGAGCGCACGGTCTGCCCACTGGCTCTCCCAATCCTCGGTCTCCATCTCTTCAACGGTGCCGTCGAAGTATTGGATCTCGATCGTGCCGTCGTCCTCGTCGAAAGCGACGACTTCGAACGAATCGCCATCCGTGTGGCGATACCACTCACCGATACTCGGAAGAGGAGCCGTCATGAGCATGACCCGCAAGGCCTGAGGGTCACTCGATGTTGCACCTCGTGTGTGTCGCTTTCAAGAAATTATTCTGATCTCGCACGGCACCATGACAGAAGTGCTGGACTGGCTGGCAGCAGACAGCGCCTGCTGGCCTCAGCGGTCAGATCCGTTCAAACGCCAGGTCCCACACATCGTGACCTAGGCGTTCACCGCGTTTCTCGAAGCGCGTCGGATTGCGTTCGGTTGGCCGCGGTGCGAACTTTCCGTCAGACGCCAAGTTGCGCAGGCGCGGGTTGGCGCTCAAAACCTCCAGGACCGAGTCCGCGTAAGGTTGCCAGTCGGAGGCAAACCTGAGGACACCCCCGATCCGCAGTCGGTCCGTGACCAACTCAACGAAGGCCGCCTGCACCAGCCGGCGTTTGTGGTGACGCTTCTTCGGCCAGGGGTCGGGGAACAGGATGAGGACCTCGTCCAGGGACTGCGAGCCAATCTGGTGAGTCAAAACTTCAACGGCATCGTGGCAGATGATGCGAGCGTTGGGTATGTGCCGCTCTTCGAGTCCCAACAGCAGGCGGCCGACCCCGGGGCGATGGACCTCCACGCCCAGGTAGCTGCGCTCGGGATGCGCTATGGCCAGGGCCTCGAGGTTGTCCCCGTTACCGAAACCGATCTCCAGGGTGACCGGCGCGTGCCGACCAAAGACTGCCTCTAAATCCAGGCAGGTCGGCTCGAAGGCCAGGCCGTAGCGGGGCCAGAGAGAATCGAGAGCTCGCTGCTGCGCTTCCGTGATCCGTCCGCCCCGCATCACAAAAGAGCGGATGGAGCGGGGATGTTCGATATCGCTCAATCTATATGGGTCGGCCCGTGCGGGGATCGATACGGATGGTGGGCAAGCCCACGCCCTTCCACTCGGAGATGCCACCCGCCATATGCGCAGCGGGTTGCCCTTGGGCCAGGCGTTGTCGGGCGGCAGTCAGGGAACGGCCACCGGCCGCGCACGAGAACACAACCTGCCGTGACTCGTCCGGTGGAAGCTGAGTCACATCGAAGGTGGACAGCGGGTACAACAAAGCGCCCGGAATACGCTCCGCGGCATATTCAGCCGGCTCCCGAACATCGACCAGCAGGATGCGGCCCGCGTCGAGCAGCTCTTTGACCTCTTCGGGGTCGTATTCGGTTACCTGATCGGGCGTCATGTGTGGCATCCCGCAATTGTACCTCGCGCGCCCGATCCGGCGCACGCGACCAACCGTTCGTCGCGCTGCACGAGCCGTCGGCCGCTGCTGTGGTATATCTCCCGGCCGCATAAATTGGAGGGCGACGATGAATAAAATGTCGATAGCGGCGTGCCTCGTCGGCGCGGCCAGTCTCTGGGGTGCGGTGCAGGCGGCAGATCGGCCCGCCGCCGATGAGCGGGCAGGCGCCCCCGGCGTTTCGCGGCTGGAGTCGTGCCAGACCGACGTCAAAGGAGACAAGAAGGACGAATGGAAGCGGGAGCCGAAGGCCGAGAGTTCGGTCACTCAGCATCACCTCTCATCGGGCGGCAAGACATTCGACTACACCGCCACGGCCGGCACTCTCGTCATTCGTGACGACGACGACAAGCCGATGGCCAACATCGGGTACATCGCCTACACCCGCCGCGATCCCAAGGATTCCGGAACGCGGCCCGTCATGTTCGCGTTCAACGGCGGCCCCGGGTCGTCGTCACTCTGGCTTCACATGGGCGCACTGGGTCCGAAGCGTGTGATTGTGTCGGATCCGGGCCCATCGCCGCCGGCGCCGTACAAGACGGTCGACAATGAGTTCAGTGTTCTCGACAAGACCGATCTCGTCATGATCGATCCGGTCGGTACGGGCCTCAGCCGCGCCGTTTGCGAGAAGAAGGATGAGGAGTTCTGGGGTGTCGATCCGGACATCGACTCCATCAGCCGTTTCATCGCGCAGTACGTCAGCGACAACAATCGCTGGACCTCACCTAAGTACCTTCTGGGAGAGAGCTACGGCACCACTCGAGGCGCTGCTATCGTCGACTATCTGCGCTCGCGGCGCTCCATGTCGTTCAACGGCCTGGTACTCGTATCGGTCGCCACCGACATCGAGGCAATTTTTGCGGAGCTCCCCGGAAACGACCGCCCGTACGCAGTCTATTTGCCAGGCTACGCAGCCGTCGGCTGGTATCACCACGCGATTCCCGGACAGCCCGCCGCCCTGGAACCGTTCTTGGCGGAAGTGCGCCGCTACGCGGCGGGTCCATTCACGGCGGCGTTGTTGAAGGGCGATTCGCTGCCGGATGACGAGCGTGAGGCCGTTGCGGAGCAGGTTCACAAGTACACGGGCTTGTCCGCGGAGTATCTGAAGGCGGCCAACCTGCGTGTTCCGGAGATTGCCTTCGTGCACGAGCTGTTGAAATCACAGCGCAAAACCGTCGGTCGGCTGGATGGACGCTTCGCCGGTCCCACGCAGGATCTGCTGCAGAAGTATGCCGACTACGATCCGCAGTCAGCGGCCATCAGCGCCGCCTATACGGCCGCCTTCCAGGACTACTTTCACGGGGATCTGAAGTTCGGCCAGGGGCGGACCTATCGCGCGACGAATTTCGCGATTGGCGGGCAGTGGAAATGGACCCACAAACCGATCGATGCCGAGGGTGAGCAGCCCATAGTCAACTCGGGTGTGGACCTGGCACAGGCCCTGGTGCAGGACGCGAACCTCAAGGTGCTGGTGCTCAACGGCTACTACGACCTGGCGACACCGTTCTCGGCTACCGAGTACATGATGTCGCATCTGGGCGTGCCGCCCGGCACCTCCTCGCGGATCCAGATGAAGTACTACGAGGCGGGCCACATGATGTATGTAAACCTGCCGTCGCTGAAGAAGATGAAGGGGGATCTGGACTCCTTCATCGATTCGACGCACTAGGAACGTTCCCGCGGGCGCCCCCATCTGGGGGCTGCCCGCATCCAAGTCATCTCCTCAGCCGTATCTGAGGCATGACTACGTTTACAATGCGCCCACCTGCTGGATTGGGTGAGCCTCAATGAGTTCCGCAGAGCAGTCGGCCGATCTCGATGAGCAGCTCCAATCGCTGCTCGATCGCTGTGCCGCGGCCGACTCCACCGCGCTGGAGCGGCTGTATGAGCTCGCATCCCCATTCCTCTTTGCCTGCCTGACCCGGATCCTGCGTCGCCGCGCCCTTGCTGAAGAAGCGCTGCAGGACGTCTTTGTCAGCATCTGGCAGCGCGCGGGGCAGTTCAGCGCTTCGCGCGGACGCCCGATGGCGTGGATGATGTCGATTGCGCGCTATCGCGCTATCGATCTGCTCCGACACGAGCGGTCGGCGCCCGTGCTGGTTCCTGATTTGCCTGAGCGCGCCGATTCCAATGACGACTCCAAGGACGACTCTGCGCCTTGGATGCCCGCGACCGGCCTGTTGGAGCGCTGTCTGGCGCTGCTCACCGATCACCAGAGGAATTGTCTCGAGCTGGCCTTTGTCGGCGGCAACTCACATGAGGACATCTCGCGGTTGACGGGTAACCCGCTCGGCACGGTCAAGAGTTGGATCCGGCGCGGCCTGCAGAGCCTGCGCCAGTGCCTGGAGTCCTGACATGACACCGCAGGAGCATCCGGACACCGTCGACCTGTTGGCTGCCGAGTATGTGTTGGGGACATTGCGCGGGCGTGCGCGTCGTCGGTTCGAGAAATGGCGCGCGACCAGTCCGTTGGTCCAGGAGCGTTGCCGTTTCTGGGAAGAAAATCTCATGCGCCTTGCCAAGGGTGTCCGGCCGATCAAGCCTCCTCCTCATGTCTGGCAGGGGATTCGTGCGCGTCTCAATCTCGCGCGTGGTGTGTCGCAACGTCGAACCGGGCGCGCGCTCGCAATTGCCGCCAGCGTATTGCTCGTGGCGGGTCTGTCAGCGCTGCTCTACTGGCGTAGCACTGGCCCGGGCAAGCTGTCTGAAGTTGCGACGATCTCGAACCCAGCCGGCACCCAGATGTGGGAGGTCGACGTCTATCGCACGAGCGGCCGCCTGATCGTTCACGCGGGCAATCAAACAACACGCCTTACCGATCGTGACTATGAGCTCTGGGCCTTGCCCACCGGCGGCAAGCCTGTGTCACTCGGCCTGATGCCGGTGGCGTCAGCTTCGACGCAGCGCACTTTGACGGCCGCGCAATTGCAGGCCCTGGCCAACTCGCCACAAGTGGCGGTCACTGTGGAGCAGCTCGGTGGTTCGCCGACCGGACAGCCCACCAGTACGCCCATATTCGTGGTGCCACTGCGATCGAGCTGAGCTGACCCGCCAAAAAAAGCGCGCCATCGGCATGGCCGGTGGCGCGCTGTGTGAAGTAACAATCTTCCAGTAAGTGCGCGATCAGAACGAAACGAATGCGCCGACGTTCACCACGAAGGCCTTGTTCTCGTCGCCGACCTGGTTCTTCGACCACATCGGGGTGCCTTCCGCCAGCAGCAGCAGGTTGGGTGTCAGCTGGTCGTAGACACCGAGGGAGACCTTGCCGTTCTCCTTGAGCAGCGTCGGGTTGACCTCATTGTCGGCGCGGCTCATCCGGCTGGTGCCGTAGTTGACGCCGAGCTTCAAGTTGGTTTCGGGAATCTTGTAGGTCACCTGGGCCAGGCCGCCGTAGGTCTTGCGGCTCTGACCGTACGTGGCGCTCGTAGGGTCCGCGTCCGCGCCTCCGAGGAACAGGCCCGTGGAACCCAGGCCCTTCGCGTAGTAGAACCACCCGGCAAACTGGAAGCCGGCGAAGTCATACTTGCCGCCGGCGTCGAAGCCGGTGCCGTCATAGCTGACCTTCTGTCCGCTGATCAGGTTGCCGAGGGCGTCGCAGCAGCGTTGAAATTCCTGCTTTTCATACAGGAAGGACGCGGATAGGTACAGCGAATCGCTGACCTTGTAGGCGACCTTGCCATGGAATCCCGGTGTGCTCTTGGGCGTGGGTCCCGTGCCGTCGGTCAGAGACTCAATGGGATCGAAGATACCGATTGTGATCTTCGCGCCGTTGAGATCGGGAGTCGTGTAGTTGATCTGGGCGAGCCAGTCCGTATAGATGTAGCCGTAGCCGATCGAGCCCAGTGACGTGTTGGTCGGTGCAGCGTTGCTGCCGCCGGCGCCGACACCGAGGAGGGTCATGTCGTTCAGGATCACGTCCGCCTGGAACAATCCAATGTTGCGCCCCGCCAGCACGGTGCCCATGTCCTTGTTACCGAAAGTCAGGAAAACTTGACGGACATCCAGGCCAGCGGTTCCTAGCGCAGTATTGCGGGTGCCGGAAGTATTGCCGAGGTTAGGGCTGCCGCCGTCGTTGGTGCTGATTCCGGGGTACAGACCAAAGGTCACGCCGATGTCGTAACCCGCTTGCGTCGTTGCAGCGCTGATGCTCAACGCCGCAGGCAACAGGCCGTTACTCACGGAAGAAGATGAGCGCTGGCCGTCGCCAGGAGCGATGCACGTAAACCCGCCGTTGATGCTCTTGGCGTTGTCGAGCGATTCGCAGTTGGAATAAATGTAGTCGGCGTTGACGTTGCCGTCAAAGCTGAGCTTCCAGTCGCCGGCCTGGACGTCAATTGCATGCGCGGCCGGTGCACACGCTGCTGCCAGCGCTGCGGCGATGGATAAACGAATATGTTGCTGTTTCATGGGAGCGTTCCTTCGAGTTGTCCGGCGGTGCGCGCTCACCTGGTTTTTCGCGTCGCGTTACGCGCTGCCAAATTCAGACTCCGCGACTACGGCGTGCATGCGGGTGCAACCGGCATGCCAGCGCGCTGCAGACCATTTTTCCGCGTGTCGTATGCGCAACAAATGTCAAGGCCGACACGTCAAGCTGTTCCATTTGGAGGGGTGTTTGATACAAAGGTGTCACGCTAATGGAACGTGTCGGTGGCTGTCCCGCTGCGCTGCACACAGTTTGACAGCAGTTAGACGGCTGAAAGCGGGCTTGCAGTGATCGTCGCGACGTGTTTCTCTACCGTGACACTGTAACGGCACGCTTGCTGCAGAACAGTGACTGTTGGAGGGGGAAGTTCGTATGGCAAACGCAACGGGAATCAGGCGCTCGGAAGAGCTTCTGCGCAGCAATCACGGCCTCGCTGAAGCCGGCGGTGAGAGCCTGACGTGTGGCAGGGAGCGCTGTGAGCAGTTGATTGCTACAGCCGCCCTGGAGATGGATCGACTCTACGAAAGGATTTGCGAATCGGGTTGTGTGTTGTTGCTGACGGATGCCGATGGCGCAATCCTCCACGAGAAGTCCAGTGCCCTGTTGAAGGGCGTGTTTCGTGTCAATCGCATCGGCGGCCAAGCAACGCGCTCTCTCTCGCAGGAGCGCGATGTTGCTCTCGCGACGTATCGCGCTTCACAACACGCGCTCACGCTGGAGGATCTGGCCGGCGAAGACCCCCAGATGCTCCGTAACGTACGCAGTGCCTATCGCATTGCCGACTCCGGTGTTTCCGTGCTGATCCAGGGTCCGACAGGTTCAGGAAAGGAGGCTTTCGCGCACGCCATGCATCTCGTCAGCCGGCGCGCGGAGCGGCCCTTCGTCGCAGTGAACTGCGCGGCGATTCCGGAGACCCTCATTGAGAGCGAGCTGTTTGGTTACAAGTCCGGCGCCTTCACCGGCGCCCGCAAAGAAGGCATGCGGGGCAAAATACTGCAGTCAGCGGGCGGGACGTTGTTTCTCGATGAAATCGGAGATATGCCGCTCACCTTGCAGACACGGCTGCTGCGCGTGTTGGAGGAGCAGGAAATCGTTCCGCTGGGCAGTGAGACTGCAATCAAGGTCGATCTGCACGTGATTGCCGCCTCTCACCGCAACCTGCGCGAGATGATCGCCAACGGAACATTTCGCGAAGACCTTTATTACCGACTCAACGGCATTACGCTCGAGCTTCCGGCATTGCGCGATCGTGCCGACAAGGACCGTGTGATCCATCACGCCCTCGCGGCGGAGACCGGTAACGGGCGGCCGGCTGCGATTGAGATGGATGCGTTACAACAGCTCGTTGCCTACCCATGGCCGGGCAATGTACGTGAGCTGCGCAATGTCATTCGCACGGCGTTGGCCATATGCGAAGGCGGTGTGGTACGCGGGATTGATCTGCCGCGCGAGATCCGTGAGGCGGATACCAACAACGGGGCGGGCTCGGCTTCCATGCTGCACGGCGCGGCCAGCGGTGAGTCCGCGCCCACAGTGAATCCACTGAAGGCCGCCGAGCGCGCGGCCCTGGTCCGCGTGATAGCCGAGTGCCACGGGAACATGACCCGGGTGGCCGCCCAGCTCGGCATGAGCCGCAACACGCTCTATCGACGTATGAAGCGGCACGCGATCCCGCTTGCTCACGGCGGCTGACCGCTACTTAACAAACCTCTGGCCCGGACCTTGCACGAACGGCTGACGATGGCGCGACGCCAGTAATTGCCGTTCGCCGCGGGATCGAATTTCCGCGCGTGGCGGAGCCAGGTCATGAAGGACAAAGCATTGTCCCGGACGAGCCGCGTTCGGCTCGCTTCGGGACGCCAATTGCAGAAGGATTCGGCGGGAGACGGTCACTTCCTGGCCGGTCCGGCCGGGGTCGTGCAACTCAATGAGAGTGCGGCCGCCATCCTGGCGCTGTGCGACGGGACACTGACGCGTGAGCAGATCATTGCGCGCGTGCTCCCACGCTCGAAGGACGACAGCTTCGCAGTGGACGTGCGGGAGTTCCTCAGCGCAGCCCGTCGTCGGGGCTGGATTGTTGAGGACTGAAGACATTCGCGCCGCGGGTTTTCATGATCCGGTGGACGATAATGAAAACGTAGTACGTCCCCAGGCACCACACGACTCGCATCAAAGTCGGCGTGCTGCCCGTGGCCGGCCAGAAGACCTGCCCCAGTAGCGGCGCGACAAACCAACCTGCGGCCAGGGTCGCGATGGCGGCACCAAAATAGAGCCGCCCGGCGGGTTGCAGCCGCAGCGGTCCCGTGCCCGGGCGGGAATATTGGATCCGCGTCCGCGCCCAGATCAGGCCGAGCATCAGCAGCGCGGTGAACGGTACGATCGAGTCTTGAGCATTCATGTCATCACTCCCAGAATGCATAGTCTAAATGAGACCGATGCAACGAGGAGTTTGCCGTGGACCTTCAGCTCAAAGACAAATTGGCGCTCGTCAGTGGCAGCACCGCCGGTATTGGCTACGCAATTGCCGAAGCGCTGGCGCGGGAAGGCGCGCGTGTCATTATCAATGGTCGCACCCAGGCCGCCGTCTCCGGAGCGATCACGAAGATCGGTGCCGGTGCTCTGGGATTTGCGGGCGATCTGAGCGATGCAGCGGTTGCCGCTGAGCTCGTCCGCAAGCACCCGGATATCGACATCCTCGTCAACAACCTGGGAATTTTCGAGCCGAAGCCATTCGAGGAAATTCCGGACGAGGACTGGCGGCGATTCTTCGACGTGAATGTCCTGTCGGGCGTGCGCCTGGCACGCGCGTTTCTTCCCGGGATGAAGCGGCGCGATTGGGGCCGCATCATTTTCATCTCCAGTGAAAGTGGAATCCAGATTCCGGCGGAAATGATCCACTACGGCGTGACGAAGACCGCGCAGCTGGCTGTCGCCCGTGGCCTGGCCGAGTCTCTGGCTGGTACTCGCATCACAGTCAACAGCGTGCTGCCCGGTCCCACGAAGTCACGTGGTGTTGATGAATTCGTTGAGCAGATGGCCCAGGCCAAGAACACGACCTTCGAGCAGATCGAGAAAGAGTTCTTTGCGCAGGTGCGTCCGACGTCGCTGTTGAAGCGCTTCATCACACCCGAGGAAGTTGGCTCGTTCGTTGCGTACGTGGCGAGCCCACTCGCATCCGCAACCACTGGGGCTGCGTTGCGAGTGGATGGAGGCGTCGTCAAGAGCGCGTTCTAACCGGCGACGCGCCCCCGGTCCGACCTGGCTTCGAAGTAGCCCGCCTGGTCGAGGTCCGCAAGCAGGCCGCGCTGCTTTGGCTGCCACCGCAGCAGCTCTCGCGTCCGCTGGCTGGAGGCCGGGACATCCATTCCCGCGAAGCGCGCGAACCAACCGAAGTGTTGGTTCGCTTCTGGCGGCGTCTTGCTGACGACCGGCAGACTCAGGTGCTGGCCGATCACAGCGGCGATTTCCCTGAACGGCACGCCTTCATCGGCAATCGCGTGATAGCGAGATCCTGCCGCCGCCCTCTCGAGGGCCAGCCGATAAACAGCAGCAGCATCAAACCGATGAACGGCGGGCCAGCGGTTCAATCCTTCGCCCACATAGGCCGACACTCCCGTCCGGCGCGCCAAGTCGATGAGGTGTGGTACGAAGCCGTGATCACCATCACCGTGAACCGAGGGAGGAAGGCGGACCACTGACGCGCGCACTCCACGCGATGCCAGTAGGAAAGCCGTCTCCTCTGAAGCCCGGGGATATGCAGCGGAGCTGGGCAGAGGTGCATCCTCCTCCGTCGAAGGTCGGCCCGTCGCCAAGGTCGCAGCGCCGGAAGTAACCAGCAGAGGGCGATCGGAGCCCGCGAGCGCGGCGCCGAGCGCCTCGATGGCTCTCCGGTCCATCTCGCAGTTCGCAGCGAATTTTGAGAAGTCATGGTTGAAGGCTGTGTGGATCACGCCGTCCGCCGCGACCGCTCCAGTGCACAAGCTGTGGGAATCCTCGATAGAACCGCGATGTACTTCTGCCCCTGTCGCAGCAAGCGACACGGCAGCCGCATCCGAGCGCGCAAGTCCGAGCACTTTGTGCCCCGCACCGATCAGCTCTTTGACGACAGCAGAGCCGACGAAACCGGTCGCACCGGTAACAAAAACACGCATTGAAACTCTCCAATCCAACGTGGATGGAGGCTACTCTTGGCTCACGGCGTATCGGGGTAAAGTAGTGACGTTATACCGGTATAATGACTAACAGGGTGACCATGCCGGCCGCGAATGACAATCTGCTGGGAACCTACCTGAAGGACCGCCGCGCGAAACTCGATCCGGCGACGTTCGGCTTTCCGCTGACTCGTCGCCGAACACCCGGATTACGACGCGAGGAAGTAGCCCAGCGCGCGAACGTCAGCGCGACTTGGTACACATGGCTTGAACAGGGTCGAGGCGGTGCGCCCTCGGCCGACGTGCTTGACCGCATCGCCCGCGCTTTGTTGCTGACAGACGTTGAGCGCGAGCATCTCTTTCTGCTCGCCTTGGGCCGCCCGCCTGAGGTTCGCTATCAAACAGGCGAGGGTGTTACACCACGGCTGCAACGCGTGCTCGACGCGCTGGAGTTCAGCCCGGCCATAGTGAGGACCGCGACTTGGGACGTTGTCGCCTGGAACCGAGCTGCAGTCGCAGTGTTGACGGACTACGGAGCGCTCCCACCAGAGAAACGTAACATCCTGCGCCTCATCTTCTGCGAGCCCCGCGTCCGCGCTGCGCAGTACGATTGGGAAAGCGTCGCCCGGTTTGTCGTGGCGGCGTTTCGCGCGGATGCGGCGCGCGCCGGGGCAGGCGCGGCGCCGAAAGTGACAGCCCTGGTGGATGAGCTATGCCGGCTGAGCCCCGAATTCGCGGCGCTGTGGCGCGACAACGATGTCCGCCACTACGGTGAGGGCGTCAAGCGCCTGCGCCACCCGATTGTTGGAACTATCGCGTTCGAGTATTCCGCCTTCGCCGTCGATGGCCGGCCCGATCTGGGGCTGGTGATCTACAGCCCCGCTACGCCGGCGGACACCGCGAGGATTCGCTTACTCATCAGTTCGCCGCGGTCTGAACAGGCAAACTCAACACCTGGGTAGCGAATTGATTCGTGCATTCCTCGTGTTGAGTCTTGAGGATCGCCTTCAGGCGGGCGGCCTTGTCCGCGAGCAGCTCATCATGGGAGGGCGGAGTGGGGTCGTCCTTGGTGCTCTGGGCGCAGAAGCCTTCGGCAATCAACTTGCGGGCGTGGACGTCAATGATCCGGAACTTGTAACTGGAGTCGACTATGTAGCTGCTAAAGTGCAGGGGCTGGTAGCGGAACTGGGCGCCGACGCCCTGGACATCGAACAGGATATCCGCTCCCTTGGCCGCATCGGCCAACTTGGTTACATCGGTAGTATCGATCTTGACGGGTGGGGTCGTGGCGGGGACGGCTCCGTAGTGTTTCTGAGCCGCGAGCAACAGCGCCTGGTCAACTATCGGCGCGGCGTCGGGAATCTCGTTTTCCTTGATGATGGTCTGGCCGGCTTGGATCATCGCGGCGGCACCGATCATGGCGAACATTGCCTTGCCGGGCGTCATGGCAACGAAACCGGCTCTCGGCCGATCAGTCAGCGTGACAACCTTGCCGCGCAGTGCTGCGGCCCTTTCGTTGTCGATCTGCGCCGTCCGGGTGGACACACATCCAGTGACCAATAACACGCACGTAGCCGCAATGACGAGCCTCATCGGTAGACACTCCCTGTTGATGTCTCATCATTGTCGCAAGGGTCGAGCTATCGATACACAATGTCATCCGGGATTTGTGATGCCCGGCACACGCTGCCCGAAGTGTTAGCCTCCAGGGACCATCACGAGGTCAGCCTCGGACTTTTCCACCCGTGTATACAGCAGCCAGTGCTCATCTTTGGAAACCGATATTCCCAAACCCCCGAGAGCGGCGGGCGGCCCCTCGAGCGTCCGGACGGCATGTGTTTGATGTGAGGCGAAGTCGTAGAAGGAGACGATCGTCGCGGGCGTGCCCGCATGCGTGTAGTAAATACCCAGAGGCGTGGCTGTCCAACTATCGGAATAGCGCAAGGGGATCATGCCCTCGAGCGGAGCTTCGATGCCGCCTTCGACAGGTTTGGACCAAAGTCCAACTCCCCCGTCTCCGGTGACGTTGAATATGACGCGTGATCCGCTGACGACTGCCCGGTAAGCGCGCTTCTGTGTGAATAGTTCGGCAGGACCTCCAGACACTGGCACACGATAGAGCGCCGACCTGCCGTTGCTCGCGAAGATCCACCGGCAATCCGGCGACCATACGGGGAGTGCCAGATTGCCGGGCGAGGTCTCGAGGCGGTGCGGCCGGCCTTCGAGGACATCAAGTACGTACACAGCAGATGAGCCTGAGGCCCGCGAGTCGAACGCAATCCGCCGCCCATCGGCGCACCAGCTTGGCGCCCCGGTCAACGGCCCGTTGAAGGAAGTGAGTTTGACCGGATTGCCGCCATCGGCATCCGCGAGCCAGATCTCCGGACTTCCGGATCGTGTGGATTCAAAAGCGATGCGCGTGCCATCGGGCGATTGCTCGGGCACCAATTGCGTGCGTGTGGACGAAATCAGGTTGTCACTTGCGCTGGCGGCAGTCGTCAGGTCCGCGCGCCAGATATTGATCGTATGATTCTCACGCACGAAGGCGATGCGTCCATTCGCGACAGCGATCCCCGGCCCGAGAGATCCTTCGGCGCGCAGCAGGCGCGACGTGCTTCCCGTGAGAGTGACGCGCCAGATCCCGCTGTCAGTGCTGGACTCGTTGGCCAGGATCAGTGCATCTCCTTGCGAGGTCCAGGCCAACCCCTGGGGGTTGCCTTGCAGAGAAGCCAATGATCGCGCAGTGCCCGTAGCCAGCTCAGTGACGTAGACGCCATACACGGCAACACTTGAAGTGCACACGAACGCGAGCCATCGACCATCCGGCGAGAACGCGGGCGTTCCGGTGTCGCCACAGCCAGCAGGACGATCGAGTCGTTGCTTCCCCGTGCCCGACACGTTGACCAGGTGGATCTGGCTCCAGCCGTCCGATTCGATCGAGGCGTAGGCGACCTGGCGTCCATCCGGCGACCAACTCAACTGCATGAAAGGCTCGTCCAGAAAGCCCGCGGAGACCAACAGGCGCTCCTCCGAGCCGCCGTTCGGCGTAATCAGGTAGACGCCGCTGTCGTGGTCCGTCTGGCGAGCGAATGCAATCTGCGCGCCTCCGGGAGCCCATGCCGCGTGCAGGGCTATTGCGGGGTTGCGGGTGAGCCGAGTCAATCGCTCGGAGCCCATGTCCTTTGTGTAGAGATCGACTCTCGCGTCAGCACCCCCATCCCAGGCGAATAGCAAACGCTCCCCGCTCGGCGTGAGTGCCGGAGACACTTCGCGCCCAATCAAACTGGTCAGGGGCTGCACCTTCAAGCTGCCGTCGCTTTCCGAGTGGCCTTTGCGAGTCAGCTGCACCACCACCAATGTCAACGCAGCCAGCACCAGGAGGGCCGCCAGCCCATAGCCCCGATATCCGTGAGTTGGCTTGCGCGGCGCATCGACCTGATCACCCAGCACTGTCCCGGTGAACCGATAACCACGTCGAGGCAGGGTTTCAATCAGGCCCGCGCCTCCTGGCGCAGCCGCCAAAGCCTCACGCAGGCGATTGATGATGGCGTTGAGGCCTTGCTCGAACTCGACTACCCGATTGTCCGGCCAGAGTCGCCGCCGCAGCTCCTCACGGGACACGAGCTGCCCGGGTCGCTCGAGGAGTGTGGCAAGTGCCACGAACGACTGGTTGGCGAGTGGGATTCGCCTGCCTGCATTGAAAAGCTCACCGGAGCTGAGATCGGCCTCGAAGGCTCCGAACCGAATTCGACCACCAGACGGACTCTGCTCGGCCATATGAGAAAGATGTGAGCCCTTTATGAGGCCGCTGGCATGGCTCCTCCGATCCCCTCGGGCCACCTTGCGGCCATGCGAACCCCACTCATTCTAGCGAGATCTCTCGCGGCCATGGCCGCGCTCCTCACCGCTGCTCCCAGTTATGCCGACGTGAACGTCGACTGGCTCTACGATTTCCGGCACGCCACTGACCCGCGGGACAACGCGAACAACTTCCCCGTGGTCGAGCTCAAGGTGTTCTTTCCCCAGAGCTTTGGTTCTTTCCTGATGAAGTCGGAGCTCGACCTCAATGGCACGAACCACAATGTGTCGCAGGTCTATACCGAGCTTTCGCAGAGCATCAAGCTCGGGAGCCTGAAGCTCCTTGACCGGCCGCTGTTCGCGCACGTCGGCTACTCGGGCGGACTGGGCGTGTTTGGCAATGCCACCGGCGGCTTCTACATCCGCAATGCCTACACCTTGGGATTGGCGTATCCCTTCGAGGTGCAGAAGGCGTTCTGCAATGTTTTCGTGGCCGTGCGCTACTCGAGCCTCGCGCAGCCGAGCTACGACCCCATGATTTCCATTTACGCCGGCAGGTACTTCTTCAACTACAAGCTGTTGGTCGCCAACTCACTGGAGGCCTGGACCACCGCGCATGAGCACGCGTCCTGGGAGCTCGAGTCGGAGGTCTGGTACAAAATCGCCAGGAACATCTCGGTCGGCACGTATGTTCGCACCACGCGCAACGTATACAACGTGTCGAACCGGTGGCTGCTGTATCCGAGTATTGGAGTGCGCTACGCGTTTACACCAGGTTCAAATTGACGGGTGCAGATGCCGGAAACACCCGTTGCACCTGATCGGATGACAGTCCCCATAGCGTGGTGAACAAACCTCCGAGGACCGCGCGATACTCATTGAGAACTGGATAGTCGCGGTCCTGAAACAAACTTGCCCGCTCAACCTTCGTCTGCTCACCGGCCACCCGGCCACCGTTGATGCTACCCCCGAGCAACCAGTAAACCGAGCCGTGTCCATGGTCGGTTCCCTTGTTGCCATTCTCGCGGAAGGTACGCCCGAATTCCGACACTACAGCGACCACGGTGTTGCGCCATTCGCCGCCCAGTTCCTGGGATAGGGCCGCAAGCCCGCGCCCCAGGCTCTCGATGTTGTTGGCGAGCGCACCTTGCGCCGCGCCTTCGTTGACGTGCGTATCCCAACCTCCCACGTCCACGAAGCCAAGACGATATTGATCGCGCATCAACCGACCGATGCGGCGGGCCTCCAGCTCGAACCCCTTGGGGGTAATGGCGTCCCGGCTGGCCTCCTTCATCTCCATTTCCAAAGCGCGCCCGACCTCCTGGCGCAGTTCCAACCCATCGATCACCTTGGACTGCAGGGGATGGCCGGCATACATTTCAGACAGAATGGCGGCTTGCCGGGTGTCGAACACGGGCTTGCCAACGCCTTTCAACGAGATGTTGGGAATATCAGTATCACCGCGAAAACAGACGGGCAGGGAATCCGTGAACGCAATTGGATCTGCGCCGTTCACCACTCCTGCGAGCCGCGACAGGAATCCGGAGCGCAAATCGTGCGAGCCCTGCAGCGGTTGCCCCAGCTCGATGCTGTCTTGAGTCTCAAAGTGACTGCGCGACAGGTCATCGGTTCCCGCAAAGGGAATAAACAGGGCCTGTCGGGCGGCATAGAGCGGTGCGATGGAGGTTCGCAGAACCGGGGCCAGCGCCCATTCGGAGTCGAGCGCAACGGCTCCATCCGTAGCCTCCGGCCCCGTTGGTTTTGCGACAGCGATGTTGGGCCGCGTCTCATAATAGTAGGGGCTGGAGTACGGGATCACGACATTGGCGCAATCGTATCCGCCCCGCAGAAACACCAAAAGAAAGCGCGGCGAGCCGGGCGGAGCGGCGAACAACCGTCCACTGACAGCAAGCCCGGACGCTGTCCAAGTCATCATCTGCAGGAAGTTACGCCGCTGTATAGGCATGGGCACCCTTTAGCGATAGTTGAAATCGGGTGAGGCCAGCAGAAAAGTGTTCCACTCGAGCTGCGAGCCTGCCCGGTCCAGCGCCGTGCGGGCATGCGCGGACAGAAATGGCTCGACGGCGGTGAAATACAGGCGACCGGACAGTTGCGGAAAACCTGTAGTGGCTGGCGGGCTCCCGTCTTCAGGCTCAAACAGCCCGCCATTGCCACTGCCGATCGCCCGCGCAATTTCAAATCGCCGGCTGATCTGACCCGAGCTGGCCCACCCGTTTTCAACAAGCGGATAGCCGTCCGGTGTCTGGCGGCCAAACAGCGGCTCTCCCAGTGCATTGAGCCAATTGACCACCGGATGAGTGTTGATGATGGGCTTGCCGTCGTATGCCAGACGCACTGTGGAGATTACGTAGTGCATCGGATCCTTGAATTTGGAGCCGAGCGAGGCCGCAAATTCACGCGATTTCAAAAGTGTCTCCAGCACTTCAGCAATATCGCCGTGCGACTTCACGAAGGTTTTCGCCATGCGATCCGTGAGCGAGCGGGGCGGATCGTCGGAGACGAAGTACACGGCAAGTTTACGGGACACGAATTGAGCGCAGGCGGGCTGCGATACCAACAGGTCGACGGCCTGCTCCACTTCGTCGAAGCCGCGACCTTCAAAGTGCGCGCCCAGCAGCGTCTTGGCACCAAAGTCGTGACGCGCGGGATTGAATTCAAAAGCGCCCTGGTGACGATAGAGCCGTTGCCATTCTGGTTTCAGCTTGGGCTCATTGCCGGCCAGGTTGACGCCAACACCCGTCAGTACTCTTGCCAGCTCCTGTATGTCCTGCTGGGTGTACCCGGAGCCTACGCCCAGGGTATGCAACTCCAGCAGCTCGCGCGCATAGTTCTCGTTGACATGCCCCGCCGCATTCTGAGCATTATCCAGATACTGCAACATGGCCGGATGAGTGAGTGTCGCCATGACCAGGTCACGAAAGTGACCCAGGGCGTGCGGCCGGATGGCCTGGTCGGCGTAATCTCCCACCGACCAGGCGTTGTTGGCTTTGTACTGGAAGACACTGAAGTGATTCAGCCAGAACCAGGTCATCTGCTCCCGCAGCTGGGCCGGCGAGTACAGTGCGCGCAATATCTGGCCGCGCGCCGCCTCGTAGGCGAGTTTGTTTCCCCGCTCGTTGAGTGCCTTGCGGTCAGTCTGCTTCTGCGTGTCATCCGTCAGGGCATTGATACGCTGCTGCTCTTTGAAGACCGCGGCCAGTAGCTCCGCATTGCTGGCGTGAGAGCTGTCCAGTGCGGCGATCTGCGTGGCCGCAGGCTGCGGCAAGTGTTCATCGCGGGACGGATGAAGCTGCTCAGCCAGAAATCGCCGTCGGCCCAGCTTCAGATATTCGTCCACCGTCGCCGTGCTCGGGCCGTAGGTCACGCGGTCGAGCCACAGAATGTCCTGCCTCGTCGCGGTGGCAGCGGCTGTGGTTGCCAGAGGCGCCAACGCAGTGGCCGCGACGGCTATTGCGGTGAGAATTCTGCTCATCACACCTCGAGGAACGCGCGACGGGTCGAGCGGCTGACGAGCCACTTTACTCCGTAACGCAAAGTACTTGACGGTCTAATTGGCTGTGCCTACAGTGGCTGAACAACTGCCGAGGTTCCCTGGTGAGCAACCCAAGACCGAACAATACCAATACTGTTGCTATCGACAGTCACGCGCTGGGGACTCTGAACTACATCCGCGCCTCGATCGAGGCGGCCGGGGCGTTTGCCGTCCCAGGTATCGCCGGCATTGCGATGGGTGTGGTCGGTGTCATTGCTACCCTGGTCGCATCGCTGCCGCCACTGTCGAGCTACTGGCTGGAAATATGGTTGATTGCCGCCATGGCGGCATCCGGGATTGGCGTGGTGCTGGTCGCGCGCCAACCGGCACGGGGCTTCATGCTTTACAGGGGCCCGGCGCGCAAGTTTGTATTGTCGCTGTGCCCGGCGTTGTTGGCGGGTGCGGTGCTCACCGGTGTGTTCTGGCAGGAAGGGCTGACGACACTGGTACCCGGTATGTGGCTGCTCTTGTACGGGTGCGCCGTGTTATCCGCGAGCATGATGACGAGCGCGAAGATGATGCGCCTGATTATGTTGATGGGAGCTCTGTTCGTGGTGTACGGCCTGATTGCATTCCAGCTACCGCCGCGCTGGCACAACTACACTTTGGGGATGGGCTTCGGCGCCATGCATCTGTTGTTTGGCATCCTCATTGGACGTACCGATCGTGTCCACTAAGGCTGCAACCAACAAACCGTCGTCCGGCAGGCGTGACGATTCTGTTTCACGGCAACCTGTCAACCGGCCCGTGTCCGTTCCGAGCGCCGCCCGCACCAGCGAGGACGCACGTTTCGACCGGCTGGTGTACGAACGGGTCCGCCTGGGAATCATGAGTGCCCTCGCGGTCAACGAGCAGCTCACCTTCAATGAGCTCAAATCGCTGTTCGATGTCAGTGACGGCAATCTCAGTGCGCACGCGCGCAAGCTCGAGGAAGCCGGCTACATTGCCTGCTCCAAGTCATTCGAAGGACGCCGGCCGAAGTCCGAATACCGGTTGACGGCGGTGGGCCGTAAGGCGCTGCACCGCTACCTCGAGCACATCGAGGCTGTCATCAAAGCGACGCGCAAGGCCTGAATAATCAACGCCAGGGCGGTCTGCGTCGTTAAACTCTGTAAAACAAAGTACTTGCCAATGCACAACCTCCACGTCGCCATCATCATGGATGGAAACGGTCGCTGGGCTCAGCGCCGCGGCTTGCCTCGCACGGCGGGCCATCTCGAGGGCGCGAAGGCCGTCAATGAAGTCGTCGAGGCCGCTGCCCGGGCCGGCGTACGGGCACTCACTCTGTATGCCTTCTCGGCCGACAATTGGGGCCGGCCGAGCGCCGAGGTTGCGGCGCTCATGCGCCTGCTGCGGCGTTACCTGATGACAGAGACGGGACGTTGTATCGAGCAATCGATACGTATCAACATCATCGGCCGCCGGGACCGGTTGAGCGTTGCACTGCTGCATGCGATCGAGCGCAGTGAGCAGCTCACTGCCGCGTGCACCGGCCTGCACTTGCGGATTGCCGTCGACTATTCAGCCCAGTACAGCATTATGGAAGCCGCGCGCCGCGCGGGCGCCGATCCGGACCTGGACGCACCCCGCTTCCAGGAACTGCTCGACGAGGTGGACCATTCAGCAGTTCCGGCCGGCGCGGTGGATCTGCTCATCCGCACCGGGGCCGAGAAGCGACTGAGCGATTTTCTGCTGTGGCAGTGTGCCTACGCCGAGTTGTTTTTCGCGGACTGCATGTGGCCCGACTTTGGAGAATCGGGTTTCCGGGCGGCGCTCGACTATTACTCGGGGCGCCAGCGGCGCTTTGGCAAGGTCGCCGCCGAGGCGGGCAGCTAGCGCAAGCCGCGCCGTTGGCGCAAGGGCCGCGTTGGCGCAGGCGCCGCGCCGAATGCCTCTATAATTGCCGGATTGGTCTTGCGACCTTCCGGGAGTTCCCATGCGTCTCATCTCTTTCGCCTGCGTGGCCCTGCTGAGCGCCAGCGCATTGAATGCCGCGCCAGCCGTCTCGCCTTCTCACGTGTTCGAAGGCAAGGACATCTTCAGTCTCCAAAGTGTCACTGACCCGCAGATCCGGCCGGATGGCCATATGATCGCCTATGTGCGGGTGGCCTACGACATCATGACGGATCGCCCGCGGCGGTCGATCTGGTTGGTCGATGCCGATACCGGTGCACAGACTCCCTTGGTCACCGGCCCCGGCTCCAGCTACTCGCCGCGTTGGTCGCCCGATGGCCAGCGTCTCGCCTATGTCTCGAGCGAAGGCGGTCGCTCGCAGTTGTATGTTCGTTGGATGCAGACCGCACAGGCTGCGCGTATCACGGACCTGACCGAGACTCCGGAAGATCTGCAATGGTCGCCGGATGGCCGCTCAATCGCCTTCATTATGTTGACGGCGGACGACCGGGCCATCTTGGGAGCGCCACCCACGCGACCTGAAGGGGCGACCTGGGCAGAGCCACTCACTGTCATCACGGACGTCAAGTATCGCGCGGACGGTGAGGGTTATCTCAAGCCGGGCTACTCGCATGCGTTCCTGGTTTCCGCGGAAGGTGGGTTCCCGCGGCAACTCACCTTCGGTGCATTCAACGAAGAAGGGCCCGTGTCCTGGACGCCGGACGGCCGTTACGTCCTGTTGAGTGGTAATCGGAATGAAGGATGGCAGCGCGAATCGGTCAACTCCGAGGTCTATCAAGTTTCCATTGCGGACGCCGCAATTGCACCTCTGACTCAGCGTGTTGGTCCCGATCGGGCGCCGCGCGTTTCACCCGATGGTAAGAAGATCGCTTACCTGGGATTTGATGACAAGCTGCTTGGATATCAGAACGTGCGCGTCTATGTCATGGATCGGGACGGGCGCAATGCTCATTCTATCAGCGATCAACTTGATCGCTCGGTAGAGGATGTGCAGTGGACGGCAGATGGTCGCGCGCTCTACGTGCAGTACACAGACAAAGCGATCACGCGCGTGGCGCGTCTCACCCTGGACGGACGGCTGCAACAGGTTGCGGAAGGACTGAGTGGCGCGGGGTTGGATCGACCTTACACCGGAGGATCGTTCACGGTGTCCAGCAACGGCATTGTTGCCTTTACGGCAGGGTCGACGGATCACCCGGCCGATCTATCGATTGCACGCGGCACACGTGTGACGCGGCTGACCCGGCTCAACGATGATCTGTTCGCCATCAGGAAGCTTGCTACGGTTGCGCCCCTGGCGGTCAGCTCATCCGTGGACAAGCGGCCGATCGATGCGTGGCTGGTCAAACCGCCCAACTTCGATGCCAACCGGAAGTATCCGTTGATTCTGGAGATTCACGGCGGCCCGTATGCGAGCTACGGACCGGTCTTCTCCACCGACGACCAGTTGTATGCCGCCGCCGGCTACGAGGTTCTGTACACCAACCCGCGAGGCTCGACCTCCTACGGCGAGGAGTTTGCGAACTTCATTCAACATGACTATCCGAGTCATGACTATGACGATCTCATCAGCGCCGTGGATGCCGCCATTGCGCAAGGAACGGTCGACCCTGAGCAACTCTTCGTGACCGGAGGGTCCGGGGGCGGCGTACTCACGGCCTGGATCGTGGGCCGCACGCATCGTTTCCGGGCGGCTGCAACCCAGAAGCCGGTGATCAACTGGGGCAGCTTCGCGCTGACCACCGACATTGCGACCTACGTCCCCAAGTACTGGTTCGGCAAGCTCCCCTGGGAGGATCCAGAGGGCTACTGGAAGCATTCGCCGTTGTCGCTGGTGGGGAGCGTCACCACGCCCACCCTGGTAGTCGTCGGCGGAGAGGACTACCGTACTCCCGTGAGCGATTCGGAGCAGTACTACGAGGCGCTTCAGCTTCGCGGTGTGCCAACGGCGCTCGTGAAGGTACCCGGAGCCTCGCACGGTGGACTTGCGGCACGGCCTTCGCAGTCAGCCGCCAAAGCCAGTGCGATCCTGGCCTGGTTCGACCGTTATCGACTGGCGCCACGGCGACCCGAACAGGCCTCCGCCCTGGCTGCCGAGCGAGCCGGCCATGTTACTGCCAGCGCCTCTCCCTCTTTCGGCAAGTAGCGTAGGCTCAACCCGTTGCGAATAATGGTTTGCAATCCCCCGCAAGTTTTCCGACACCGGAGCCGTTATGGCGATCAAATTGACGGTCAATAACCAGCCGCAGGAGCTCGACGTGGACCCGGACATGCCGCTGCTGTGGGCGATCCGCGACCATCTGAAGCTCACGGGCACCAAGTTCGGTTGCGGAATGGCACTTTGCGGCGCCTGCACAGTGCACATCGATGGGCAGGCCACTCGCTCGTGCGTGACGCCGATTTCGGCTGTCGCTGGCAAGAGCATCACGACCATCGAGGGATTGTCCTCTGACTCGGGCAAGGCCGTGCAGACGGCCTGGGTTGGCCTGGATGTTCCGCAATGCGGGTACTGCCAGAGCGGACAAATCATGTCCGCCTCGGCGTTGCTGGCGGGGAACCCGAAACCAACCGACGCCGATATTGATGCGGCGATGGCAGGCAACATCTGCCGTTGTGCGACGTACGCGCGCATCCGAGCGGCCATCCATCAAGCGGCGGAATCGCTGCCGGCCGCGGCAGCGAAGTCCTGAGTCTGAGGGAGATCTCACATGTATCTACGCAATATCGAAGACTCACTGGCCAACTGGGCGCCGCTGGCGCGACTGGGCGTCACGCGCCGCGATTTCCTGCGCTTCACCACCATCGCCGGCTCCGGATTGACACTGGGAACCCTCATCCCGGCCGCGGTGGCGAAGAATCAGGGACTGACCGTGTTGGGTATCGAGGGAACACCGGGCGATCTGTCGACGCCGTTCGTGCGAGTCGATCCTGACAACACGGTCACGGTCATCGTCAAACATGTGGAGGCCGGTCAGGGTGTATGGACTGGCTTGCCTGCCGTCGTGGCCGAGGAATTGGACGCTTCCTGGAGCCAGATGCGGGCGGAGAGCTCTCCCGCCAAGGTGCCGACGTACGGCAACTTCGCCTTCGGACCTAAGGGCAACGTGCAGGGTACCGGTGGCTCCACGTCCATGGCCAACTCGTGGGACCAACTGCGCCATGCGGGCGCGTACGCCCGCGCGATGTTGGTGCAGGCTGCCGCGAATCGCTGGAAGGTTCCGGCTTCCGAAATCACTGTCAGCGACGGCGTCGTCTCCCACAGCTCCGGAAAGAAGGCCACGTTCGGTGAGCTGGCGGCCGCGGCCGGCAAGTTGCCCCTGCCGAAAGAGGTCAAACTCAAGGATCCAAGCCAGTTCAAGCTCATTGGCAGCGAGACCAAGCTGCCGCGCCTGGACAGTCATTCCAAGTCGACGGGCACGCAGGAGTTTGCCATCGATGTGATGCTGCCGGACATGATGACGGCGGTCGTGATGCGCCCCCCGCGCTTCGGCGCGAAGGTGCAGTCGATCGATGCAGCAGCGGCAAAGGCGATTCCGGGTGTAGTGGATGTCGTGCAGATTCCGCGCGGTGTTGCAGTCGTTGCCCGCGACATGTGGGCGGCGAAGAAAGGCCGCGAAGCTCTGAAGGTCACCTGGGATGAGTCGGGCGCCGAGCGTCGCGGCACCGACGCAATCTTCAAAGAGTACCGGGCGATGAGTGGCGGGGCCGAAGCCGTCAAGGTGGAAAGTCGCGGCGATGCCGACGGCGCCTTGAAGAAAGCCGCGAAGATCGTCGATGCCGAGTTTGAATTTCCTTACCTGGCCCATGCTCCCATGGAGCCGTTGACCGCAGCGGCCCGGCTGAGCCCCGACAAGTGCGAGATCTGGGCGGGCTGTCAGTTCCAGACCATCGACCAGGCGAACGCCGCCCAGGCTGTGGGTTTGAAGCCGGACCAGGTCACCATCTACACCCTGGCTGCGGGCGGCACATTTGGCCGCCGCGCGAATCCCGATTCGGACTACATCGTGGAGGCCGTGACCATTGCCAAGGCGACCGGCGGCAAGTACCCGGTGAAGTTGATCTGGACACGCGAAGACGACATCACCGGCGGTCG
>Ga0307509_10001026_pt1 | contig 48011 bp, 48 predicted proteins | sample 10_EM_MG_FD_202245 | JGI IMG/M metagenome (GOLD analysis project Ga0307509, IMG submission 202245) | Populus trichocarpa ectomycorrhiza microbial communities from riparian zone in the Pacific Northwest, United States - 10_EM | ecosystem: Host-associated > Plants > Roots > Unclassified | place... | reverse complement strand
CCAGTCCCTCAACCCACTTCCACTCCACAAATTCTCCACAACTCCCTTCTCACCTCCCACCTGAACCAACATCTATCATACTTTGCTACAGAGATACAGACGAGCCGTAGGCACGGGGGACTCTAGTACTCGAGTACCGTACACTAGGTTCTCTTAGATCATGGCTTAACCAAACACTGGGGTTGCCAAGGGCAATGCCATAGCCCTAAATCCCCAAATATTATTATATATGGTATTTTCAATTTTTCCCAAACCATGATTTGAAATTGCTGCCGAGCCAGACACCTTGAACATTTCAAATCATGATTTGGGCCTAAATCATGATTTGAGATAGCGAACAGCTCAAACCACGCCTTGCCAAACAGCCCCTTAGAGCCAGCTGCTAGGGATATCAAATTCACATACCGTCCTGACGCTATTTGGCCTTCGAGCTCCCAACAAAAGTTTCAAAGGGATTTTTCGGTAGTCAGGCTTCGACTTGAGAAAAAGTCCCAGCCATTTTGAAACAGTATGGGTATGTGTTGTGAAATTTTTCTGGGTTACTACCCCGCTTCAAAGGGATGTAGAGCTACCGGTATTGAGCACACAAGAGGCAGAATGTGAAATGCTTGGTATTTACACAATCGGAGCAGGGACTTTAGCACAGCTGGCGGTGATAGAGCATCTCGCCAGGATACTTCCTGCCTATTACCTGTAGTCGCAATAGAATTATCCAAATTTAGTGGTACCGGGATCCTATCTATCCGTTTCATCATTCCGTGCTCGAGCACACATTTCTCTCAAATCACTCTGCCCAAGTTAACTCAACGCATGGTGCATGCATCTGCGCCTATCATCTCCGGGACGAATACCTGCAAGCACAACACTGCAGCCACGCATCTTATCTCAATTCACAATCCCCTCCTCCTCTATGGCTTCTACCCCATGCCGTAGGCTCGAGGTGGTTCCTTCATTCCCAATCCCGGTCTCAACTTCTACTACCGTTTTTGGCCGATTTTTATTCAGACCTTCAAGCAGCGTGCAAGCCTTGCACAGTTTTTGTGAGGTCAAATACCCGCAACGAGTACAATTCGACATCTTCTGCTCGCGAATTTTCTTAGGCGTCTGCTTGGTTTTCTTTAGCTTACCTGGAGCAATAGAAGGCGCGAGGGTAATTGAAGCCTCAAGGCCAGACATCTCGGCTATAAGTGCTTTCTCCATATCTCTCATTTCACCGCCTGACGACCGCCCTGCTCCCCCATTATTGCATCCCGCATCACCGCCTCCACTATCGGCATCCACACCAGATTCTTGGGGCGGCTTGGCGTCTGACGCCTGGGCTTGCGAGAGTATCATCCTGGAAAACGCCTCGCCGGACCGGACGATATCTAGGATAGCCGATGGACGGACCTTCTCGAGTGCCTTAATCAGTGTTCTTGCACTGCCGCGAAAGGCTTCGGGGGAGTATATGCATTCTGTCGAAAAGTAATCTAATTTCTGATGAAGTGCATAGAGGACGATTTCTTTTTCATAGGCGTATTTTAGAGGTTTGCTACGCGCTATGGGTGAGGATGAGGAGGATGTGATTATCGATGCGCAGCGGTGGAGTCGGGGGAGGTCGCCTCGTAATACTACGAAGAGAATCAGCCAAAAAAAAGTTCAACCTGATCAGGAAATGCGACGGTACGTACGATTCATCAACACAGTCTCCGCAATGTCATCTGCATTATGCCCCGTAACCACGTGATTAATACCCAACCTCTCGGCCCCTCGATCCAACGCCTGCCGTCGAAACACCCCACAATAAGTGCAATTCCCTTTTTTCCCGATACTCTCAACAACTGAGTCCATACTCCACCCATATAACTCTTCATAACTGACGATAGCTAACTCCATCCCATATTGAACAGCGTTCCTCTTCACCGTCTCTAAGGAGTCATCTCTATAACCTTTAATCCCCTCATCAATACTTAACAGAACAAACTCGACGCCGTAGCCGTGCCGCTCATTGAGTGTCTTTAGCACACTCGCAAGAACGGTGCTGTCTTTGCCCCCCGATGCCCCGATTGCAACACGGCTCCCTCGCGTAAAGAGGTTTGTGCTAACTATTGTGGCGTGGATTTCCGACTCGAAGGCGGAGAGAAAGCAGGGCTTGCAGAGCTTCTGGTGGGTTTTGGGCCGGGATATGAGGGCTCGAGCGGAGCGGCAGGATTCGCAGAGCTTGGAAGCGGGGATGTGGAGTGCCGGAGGCATGGTGGTTGTGCGTGTAGAGCGTAGACTGTGTGTTTCGTTTATCGTTAGCAATGAGGTTGGGGTGTCACTATCGGGCTGGCGGTTGCCCAGATGGGATTGAATGAATGGCGGGGCACATACGGTACTCGAGTGTGCTAGGGATCTAGTGTCTATCATATCATACAACTAGAATTCATGGGTCATACGGTAGCAGGGTAACTCTAAATTAGGTCATGCGCTATCACTACCGTACCGCACTCGAGTACCATACCGGTAGGGTTACAACCTACCCGGTCCTCCAAGTCGCTAGAAATGTCCAGCTTGGATATCATGCTTAGATATTTAATGTCACACGAAACAAAGTTTTATGATGGCCCCCATTCTGCGTTGAAGTCCACCGCAAAGTATCATCTATGAAGGGGGAGATCGCTCACCTTAGATCGCTCCCAATCACCCCCCAATGTGCTTATAATAATTGAGGGCTTTGCTTCGCCATCAATCCAGCACCTTAATGTTAGAACAATCCGGAAGTTGGTATGATATATTAGCAGGGATAGTTGAAGCGTTTGTTTTTTATTTCCCTTGTAAAGACTGGTAAAACCCACAGCCCATGGAATACAGGGCAACCAACCTAGAAAGAGAAGAGCACAGCGAAGATACGGTAGGTGACAATATCCAAGTGCCAAGACATGCATGCGATATCACTCGATATACGTTTCTCACCAGGAATACCGGTACTCATTCCCGGAGTACAGGTGAGACTAGCCTAGCTTAACTAATACGAGGGCTCTATGGGGTACCCTCATTCTCAGTGATGCCATCCTTTTTAGCTAATAGGCATCTCACTCGCCTCTTGTTTAACACCTTCCTTCCCCTCAATATTGTTTTCACCATTCCTTATTCTAACTTATGGACGACTTATTCGATGAACTGATGGGTGTTCTAGGGGATGAAGCCCCTAGGGGTGGTACTGACAGAGGACGTGATACCCATCACCCCAGGCAGGAGCCTAGAAATAGTTCTGGCCTCTCCCCTGAGCCACAGGAACAAAGTCGGTATTGGCCGATCCAGAGTTGGGAAGATTTAAGTCGATTTGGTGGGTTTTCACTTCCATGGCGATGGAAGATAGTGTCCTCATGACAAACAACAATGATTTTAGCGGCTGGTCAGCAATCGGTAGGTACTGTGCAGAACAGGGTGCGGGCAAGGCATCCTGGCACTTTAGGACAGGCTTCTGCCTTGAGTGTAAACTTGGGGAGGGTGCTGCCTCGGAGTCATAATACTGAGTACCTCCCACAAGGCGAGCGAGGCAATTCTCGTGGAGATAGCGGCCGAAGGAGTCCCACCTGGGAGAATGTAGGACTGAGTGGAACTCTGGTGCCTGGCAAGTAAACAACGAGACTCATGACCGAGAGCTCTGGAGCTAACACCCAGCAGATGCAAATTTCTCTAGCCAGGAAAGTCCGTCCTTCAGTTCCCCGGTTGCTGAGGCATCATGGGAGATTCAAAACAGCCAACCCCGCCTGAGAACAACGCCACGTGAGCCTAGCAGGCTGCTTGGAATCCGTGCGGTGGGAGACACCACAAGGGCACGTTTTAGACCACCTCTCAGAGCTGCCCCTGTTGCCCAAGAGTCTTTAGCTCCTTCCGGAACGATCTCGTATTCCCATGCCCCTCCGACCGCGCAAGGAGTCTCTCTCCTCTCTGTCAATATTTTGCCAGATAAATATCGAGGCTTATTCCAGTTCCCAATTTTTAACGCGGTCCAGTCAAAATGCTTTCCACTGGTTTATGGATCGGACGACAACGTTGTCCTGTCGTCCCCTACTGGATCTGGGAAGACGGCGATCTTAGACCTTGCAATTTGCAGACTTTCCGTCAAGATGCAACTAGGGAGTTATAAAATCGTTTACCAAGCTCCTACAAAAGCCCTTTGTAGCGAAAGAAAGCAAGGTCATTGATCCCCTCCTCTCAACCTGGTCGACATATTTGGCCTGGCTCTTTCTATAAACTAACTGCACCATGAATAGACTGGGAGAAAAGGTTTAGCACGATTGGCCTTACGTGCACAGAGCTAACGGGTGACACCCAACAATCGCAATTAAGGAATGTAAAAAATGGGGACATTATTGTGACCACCCCCGAGAAATGGGATAGTATGACGAGGCGATGGGAGGACCATAGAAAGCTGCTAGAGATGGTCCGCTTGTTTTTGGTATTTTTAATGACCCATCGGCCTGTAACAGGACGTTTGTCACTAATAACCTATTAGATTGATGAAGTTCATATCCTAAAGGAGGACCGTGGCGCAACTTTAGAAGTCGTGGTATCAAGGTAATCGCAACAAACAAACCACAGATCCCCCGTGTAACGTTTGAGAAACAGGATGAAGTCCGTTGGATCCGATGTCCGATTCATAGCCCTAAGCGCTACAGTGCCCAATTCGGCGGATATCGCAGAGTGGCTGGGAAAGTGCTCTTCTTCGCCGCAATCTCCAGCCCACAATCAAAGATTTGGTGAGGAATTCCGGCCGGTGAAGCTGCAGAAGTTCGTATACGGATATCAGTCTCCCGGGAATGACTTCGTATTTGATAAGAAGCTGGATAGAGCGTAAGTGGATCATTTCTTGGACCCACAGACGGGGGAAATTGGTATTAACGTGATCGTGAAATGATAGACTACCAGAGGTTATACAGAAACACTCTGCGAGGAAGCCTATCATGGTGTTTTGTATGACTAGAGCTATGTGCATCAGCACAGCCAAGGTTCTCGCTCAATGTTTCTCCGCTGTGAAACCAGCAGATAGAATGTGGTCAACCCCGACAATACAGTTCTCCTTCAGGGATAAGGACTTATGCTCAACTGGCGCATGTGGTGTGGCTTTTCACCATGCTGGACTTGATCAGAATGATAGGGCCCTGGTCGAGCGGCTTTTCCTTGATGGCCACCTCTCTGTGATATGTTGTACATCGACGCTGGCAGTTGGCGTTAATCTTCCCACCCACCTTGTTGTCATAAAAAATACTGCAACATGGTCTAATGGCGGCCCTAAAGAATATGTCGATCTTGAGGTGATGCAGATGCTCGGGAGGGCTGGCCGACCACAATTTGATGATACCGGAGTAGCGGTTATAATGACGAGGGGGGAACATCGGGTTAGATATGAAAGGATGGTTTCCGGAACCGAAATTCTAGAGAGCTGGTAAGTTACCTCTTTGAAAAAAGGTTCATCTAAGCTAACTGGCTCAAGTTTACATGAGAATCTGGTGGAGCATATAGTAAGGCTATGCCTATGTCACTCAGCAGCCTAAACCGTCACTGATTACTCTCAGAATGCTGAAATAAGTTTGGGAACTATTACCAATGCCGAATCAGCTAAAAGGTGGTTGAGATCCACCTTTTTTTACGTTCGTTTGAAGAAGGATCCATCGCACTATGGAATAAGAGGGGAGAGGGGGATCCAGGATATAGAAGAGAGATTAGAAGAAATATGCGAAAAGAATATCAAACTTCTGACTGAGGAAGGACTCGTGCTGGTAGAAGGCGGACGATTAAGGTGTTCCGAACAGGGGCTAGCAATGGCAAGATATTATGTGAAATTTGGGTCAATGAAAACAATTCTGCAACTTCAAGAACGAGCAGGCCTATCGGATGTGGTATAACCCCCTGGGGCCTGGGAGAACGAATACTGATAAACTTAAGCTTGTCGTTTTGTCTAGTGCTGAAGAATTTAGAGAAATCCGATTTCGAAGCGGTGAGAAGGGACTCTATAAAGAACTGAACAAGTCTCCGGGGATGAGGTTCCCAGTAAAGGGCAATTTGTGGAATAGCTCGCACAAGGTCCAACTGGTGATTCAGGTGGTTCTTTCAACGAATATCACTGGGCTGAGGCTAACAGTGTCGTAGTTCGAGATTGGAATGATGGAATTTCCCGCAGAAGCTAGCTTTCAAAAGTATAAGATCTCACTGCTACAAGATAAGGCATTGGTTTTTCAGCATTGTCATAGGATAATTCGGTGCATCATTGATTGCAAAATATACTCAAAAGATGCTACAACAGTGAAGGCTGCACTCGAGCTAGGAAGATCACTTAAAGCCAAGGCATGGGAAGATTCGCCGAACCAGTTGCGCCAGATCGAAGGGTTTGGTCCCGTGGCAATCAAGAAGTTGGTAAATGCAGGAATCCGGAATCTCGAGATGCTAGCAGGGATCGAGTCTCATAAGATTGAAACTACTTTGTCTCGGAATCCACCGTTCGGGGCCAACGTGCTTAAAATTGCTCAATCTGTTCCTTTGTTCAGGGTTTTTTGCAGCCAGATATCCGCGGTATGTCAAGCGGACATTTCATGGGCTTTGTGCTAGACTATGGGCTAATTTGAAGATCCGATAGAGCGGTAATGGAAGGGATCCCGTAAAGTTAATTGTGAAGGCAGAGCTGGGATTCTTGAACAGTCGGCCTCCCGAGAGATTTCGTGGAAACCTCCTCTTTGCAAACCTTTTTGCTGAGCGTTCAGACGGCCTCTTGGTCGAGTTTAGGAGGCTTCCGTAAGACACCCACTGATCCTAACAGGCAGGGTGCTCATACGCTTTAGTGTTTCGAAGCTGGACGGTGGAAAGATAGTTCAGTTCAAGGTTGATTTAGAAACACCGGAGCAAAGGGTCCTGTGTCACTTGGTTTGCGAAGATATAGGTTTGCGCTGTGCCCCTGTTTACGAGAGGCAGTAGTAACACTGTGAACTTAGTTGGTACAATTAAGACCCACATGCTTAAACCGATAGTGGATATTTGTTTGTTTCCACGAAAGGCGATTATATCACCTCCACAAAACGCTAGAAATTATCCGGCAGATTCTGGTGCGGTTAGAGAGCATGCCGAGGGCGAGGAGGAATATGGGGATGCCGAATTCATCGCCGCCGGTAAGAACAGCGAAAGGCGGGTTGGATAGCAGTCGCTAATAGTACGTTTGAACCACAGTGGAAGACCTCGACTTCTCACATATCGGGGGCCTTGGCGAATCATTGACCAATCAGACTAGACTGAACACAGCAACTAATGCGAAAATGCTTGCTAACAGCATAAACGAAGCTAAGGCGAGCGCCGTCTCCGAGGAAGCTGAAAACCAGGATTCTCACCAACTGCCGAATGGAAATTGGGCGTGCAAACATAAATGTGGAGACAAGTCTAAGTAAGAGGACCCCAAGCCCAGACTGGTCATCGTGCGCTAAGATAAGTCAGATGTAAGCATTTTTGCTGCCGCGAAGGATTAGAAAAGCGCCCGAAGGCTGTCAAAGTTACGAAAGGTGGCGTTGCAATAAAAGCAAATGCAATGCCAGGAGCAAAGCCAGTAGAGAAAGGGCCCAGTGGCGCCGGAAATATTGGGTGGCAGGCATTGCCATACAATCGGCACAGCAGCCTTGTGTCCAAAGGAGTGAGGGTTGAGGAAGGCTTCGTATGCTCCTCACCCCAATCGAAACCTGACCTCCCGCTCTCTACAGACATCACACGCCTGAAAAGATTGCATGAAGCTCACGGGGGAGAGACTGGGTCGAAGGTGAGGCGTATTTCCGCTATGCCACTCGTCCCACCGGGCAAACCTGCAGACGAAAGCTCATCGAGAAAAATCCATGGGGAGAGATCGAGCGATGACGACGACGGGCTTCCCACATTAGAAAGGCTCCTACGCGAGGGTACAAGCTATAGATGGTGTCCCGAAACAATGACTTCAGGACAGAAGAAAGGGATTCTCCAACGTCCAATTGGAAAAAAAGCCGACACCGAAGGGGGTAGTTTGAGTGGTGTTCAGAAAAATGAACTGAAGGTTGAGCCGGCCGGGATAGAACAAATTCTGGCAACCCATGAAGCACATGGGAATGGAGATTTGGTGCTAGACGGATTAAAGCCCAAGGATCGGGGTGTCGGTCCTAGAGAATGGGCGCCATACGCTCCCGTATTTAGCATGAATAAGCAGCCGGATGCGCCAGCCGCTGAAGGAGGCGAGACTCCAAAGGTGGTACATATAGCCAAACGTGAGGGCACAGCGTTTTATGAAGATATACAGGCCTGTGATGTGAAACAAGAGCATAAAGTGGTAGGTCCACCATCGGCTAGGGTGCATGTAGGCCGAACCAAGAAGGCGGAAATCAAGCAAGAGGACCACAGCCCAATACAGCAGAGTACACCAATGCCTGCCGTAAGACTCAAGTATGAATCTAAAACTGAATACGACAAGGGACAGAGACCAAAGCCCGAGGATGACGAGGACTTGGATTATATAGTTATGTTTGCTGGCCAAGGCAGCATTAAGAAGGAGGTTGAGATTAAGGACGAGGGAACTGAAGAAACTTTGCAAGAGAGCAGCTTATTTGAAGATTTTGTAATTTACGTCTAAAGGCATGATTGAAGAAATACAAAATCGAGGCGCCACATGATTGGATCAGAAGGAATAGACTACTGTACCGTAGAACCGAAATAATTAGGACTCATGGAACGAGGTTAAATTAAGGTGAGGCCTAAGCGAAAAAGCAAAATATAACACAAGTGACTCTGCGCATGAGACAGGTACTGTACAGTGCTGTACTGTACGCAGAGCCATGCTTTTGATCACAGCTCATCAGTGACTAGAGCAAGAAGAAAAAAGAAGAAATTATATAATACTAAATAAGAAGCGATACCCAGCAAAGGCCAGCAAGGGCCCTGAGGTCAGTCTTGACAAAGCCAAGAACATGTGCCGCTGTGGGAAACCGGTGGAAGAAAAAAAGGGGATTTGTATATTAGCGAGGCGTCCTACTTTTGAGTATTGTGTCGGGGGGAGGGGGATAGGTTTGCATATAAGGACTTATCTCTTTTTGCCATATCCTGTATTATATTACATATTACAATAGTATGTGCTTAGCTACTCTTACAGTGCTAGGACAAAAAGATTCGTTCAATGCCCATTTTATACCAAAACTAGCCAACTTCACCACCCTCCCCCATCCTACACTTTCTATGAGAATCTACAAAATTTTCGTTATGTGCTTGAGTACTAGAAAATCCATAGAAAATATATTGAATGTTACAAAACTCTTAAGTATTACTGATGGATGGAGAAAAGGTTGTTTAAGTATTAGGAATTGGTTGCCATATACCTTTTTGTATGGAGCCCCTTACAAAAATTTAGGTCACTTGCACATAGGCTGATGCAATCATAAACAATGGGGGCAGCTTTGATTCCTTGGACTTCTACTTTTAGAGAATTGAATAGACTGTGATTTTCTAGCTAGAGGAAGGATTTGAAGTGTTTCCATGCAAGGAGTGTTGGGAATTGTTGGTTTGAAAATGTTAAATTTGGCCCAAAAACCAGCATCGGACGAATCCTTTTGTCCCCTTAGTGTATAAGGAACCAACCCCGACCAAGTTGTACTTGTAACCAGGGGATATGGTGCCGGTCATCGGTAATCTGGGTACTGTAACATTGATCTGGGTGCTGAATAATCATGCCAAGATGCCGGATTTGGTAACTGGAACAAGCACACTTACCATTTTCGGCAATTTTAATGCTTATTAATCAGGAAATATAAGGGAATATTGGAGAAAATTAGGGTTACCCTGCCTTTGGGACCTGTTTTTCGGGGGTGGGAAGGGGGTTTTGGTGGTGGAGCAGGGGTTTTGGTATGTAACATTCACCTCACCCCCCATACAAAATTCTCCAACTTCAAACCCTTATAACTCCACAACCAGTTCTCTTTTCACAGGTTTAAGAGCGACCACTAATAGAGTACATCAAGTAGTATATGGTTTCGCTCTTAAAAAAAATATAGGTCATATTATGGTGGAGTAGTAGACCTTCAAAGTTGGGAACACTTTTCACGAAAAATACCCAGGTTACCCGTGACCGGCACTATACCAGAGTTCTTGGAGTCAAGCCTTACTTTGGGGTCCCCTACCTCGCCGGTGTGGCTGAACAGAAGGTGCGTGGGCGATCTCTCGAGGGATTGGGTGATGGAAGGATGGGTGGTGTGGGGCTGGTTGGGGGCCGGAAGTGTGGTGCTGTATCTTCTAGATCATGTAGTAATTTCCAAGGATGAGGTAAATAGAAGACATGGAGGATGGTTGGGGAAGAAGTCCTATGCATTATGGTTATTCTGATTGAGCGCAGCCTGCTGCACAGTACTCGAGTACTACAAGTAGTACCGCTACTGCAAGTTGTGTTGCATGAGCGTTGCATTACCGTACCAGTACTTCCTTCCTCCCCCTTCGACGTAGCATTTTCTATCTTTCCCACCCCTCACTATATATTCTTGGACCCATACTGCACAGTACTGCACTGTACCTGCCTCCTCACGCCCAATCTCTATCATCCACTCCCTGTCGCTCGCCCCACATTCCTCCTACCCTGTCCACCAGGGCAGAGCCATCCGAAATTTTACCCTCCCTACTCAACCCATCTTCCCCCTCCAGTTCGCTTGTCCTCGTGCAACATTAGCACTAACTTGCATCCCTTATTTTCCGCTGCCCTCCAAAAGTCCAACCATCGCCCGCACTTTTTCATTAATAGCTATCGGTCTTTCCTCCGTGCGGTCGACCTTTCTCAAAAAACGGTCCGTCAGCTCGTGTAGTTACAATTCCTCCCTGTTCTCTTCGTCTCCTTCATACCCCTCCTACCGCTCTTCGTCGCTAGCCCCCATGGGTAGCGGTTCTTCAAAACCTATAAGGAATACAAACCGGAATAGCCATCGGCCCTTACGCACTGCCTACTTCCGATCTACCACGGTAACGAAAAGGCAGCCCGTAGTTCCTCCCCGACTGAAAAATGGAGAGCGCGAGGCTTTCACTGCTGCAATTGACCAGGGGACTACGAGTTCGCGTTTTCTAATCTTTGATCGATCTGGCACTCCCCAGGCTAGTCACCAGGTCGAATTTGAACAGTTATATCCGCACTCGGGGTAATTGGCCCCATTATATATATATATATATAATACTCCCCCAAGAAAAAGAGCATATGTTATATCGATAATCCAAGTGCTAATCTCCGCATGGGCACATACAGATGGGTTGAACATGATCCATATGAAATCTTAAATTCTGTGAATGAGTGCATAGAAAAGGCCACTAAAAAGTTTTTCGACAAAGGCTATGAAGTGGGTGATATTAAAGCACTGGGAATCACAAATCAGCGAGAAACAACAGTAACATCCCCTCCCTATTGATCCCCTCCATATTACCCCAAATTATCCTTTTAAATTGTGACGACTATCGCTAAATTTCCTTCGTTGTTATCACAACTCAGGTAGTATGGGATACTGAAACAGGAAAGCCGCTCTATAATGCCATTGTGTGGCCGGATACCCGAACCGCAAAGTTAGTTCACGAATTGCGCAGAAGAACGGGTTCAGAGAAGCTCCGGCAACTCTGTGGGCTACCGCTATCCACATATCCGTCGAGTGTTAAGTTAATGTGGATGCTGCGACACGTTCCGGCCGTTCAATCTGCGCTCAGAAACGATCGACTTTCTTTCGGGACGGTTGACACTTGGCTGTTATACAACCTTACCGGTGGTGTAAAGAATGGATTGCATGTTACCGATCCAACTAATGCGTCTAGGACTATGTTTTGTAATATCAACACACTGGAATACGATGACTTCCTGATTGATTGGTTTGGTGTAAGGGGGGTGAAATTACCAAAGATCGTCCCCTCTTCGGACCCCGATGCATATGGCAGCATCAGCGACGGCGTACTCGCTGGCACCAAGATCGCAGGCTGTCTCGGAGACCAGAGCGCTGCTTTGGTTGGGCAGTGCGCTTTCACTCCTGGAATGGCAAAGAATACTTATGGAACTGGCTGCTTCCTCCTCTATAACACCGGCTATGAGCCGGTGATATCGGAGAACGGTCTTCTAACCACCGTGGCCTATGCCTTTAAGGGTTTCAAGCCGGTATATGCCTTAGAGGGTCCCTATTCCCAATGCCCTAGCTGGGTGTTTTTCTCCAACTAACCGCTTGCTTCTAGGGTCTATTGCTGTTGCTGGCTCAGCTGTCAAGTTTCTGCGAGATAACCTGGGGCTTATTAAAGAATCTGGCGAAATAGGCGAACTTGCTGCAAAAGTGCCTGGTAGGCGGAATTGCCGAAGATTTGATACCAATAATTACCTGAGACCAGAGCTAACATGGAATTTTCCCCAGACACTGGCGGTGTCGTTTTCGTGACCGCCTTTTCCGGTCTTTTTGCTCCGTACTGGATCGATGATGCCCAGGGCACTATATGTGAGTAGATGAATCCCTCCTCATTTCGTTCGCTCCCGGTACGGCTTCGTATTTTCCGGAAACGAGAGACTTACTTACAAAAGGTTTCTTGCAGTCGGTATCACGCAATATACAACGAAGGAACATATTGCAAGGGCGACCATTGAGGCAACATGTTATCAGACAAAGGCCATCTTAGCTGCAATGGAGAAGGACAGTGGGACGGCATTGCATGCGCTCGCTGTTGATGGGGGCATGAGCAATTCCGATGTTTGTATGCAGGTATAGGATTTAAATCACTTTTCCAAAATGATTTGACCTCCCTAGCTGACCAAAGATGTGGGGATCACAGCTCCAAGCCGACATTATGGGTGAGTTATAGTGTGGGAGATGAATAATAGAACCAAAAGAAAATTCACACCCTAATTCTACCCTTTTTTCTATCAATAAATTAACCAAAAGCTATGGTTAACCACAGGTATCGATGTTGACCGGCCCCAAATGCGGGAAACCACGGCACTTGGCGCAGCGATTGCCGCAGGGTTCGCAGTGAAAATGTGGAAAGAGTTTGACGAACTCAAGGGCATCAACCGTGACGACCGCAAGACGTTTAGTCCTATGACCGACGAAGGCACCAGAGAAGAGTGGTTTCGCCTTTGGAGCAAAGCTGTTGAGAGATCCCGGGGTTGGGTGGATAACGATGCTGCGGAAGAGGACCACGAATAAAAGGGATCGCCCCAATTGGTATAGTTTCTAAAGAAAATAAAATGAAGTATCATCAGTCCCCTTCCCGTCGTATTCCAGCAACGCGGGTGTTCCGCTTCCCATTGCCAAGAAACAAAGGTAATCGCGCGGGCTTTTAGATCCGGGATGGCGGGGGTTTTTTTTTTGGTTCTTTCCACTTTCTCTTCACAAGGAATCCTCCACCAACCTCCGCACATTCGTCGGAGTCAAAATTCAGATTTAACCTGCTCTGAGGATGTTTTTAGATATCTCAGACTATTTTTTTTCCGTTCCGCTTCGTTTTACCTTTTCTCGGCATTTTTCTTTTTTACACCTCTCAATATCTTTTGACCCTAATACTAATTCCGAATATCCGTCCCTCAGAAGATCTTATGGTTTTCCTCTCCTTTTCTTTCCAACAGGGACGGATTCCGCGCGATGGCGAAAATTGACACATGAGACGCATGACAATTGAGACCTATGATAATTATGCATTACAAATTTATCTCCTCTCGCAACCTGCCTACTGAGATTCTAGACAAAAGCGTTGCGTTATTAGGGGGGGGGGTCGGAAGATAGGATGACCGAGAAAAGGGTTTATAAAGTTAACTAGTTTCCACCATGAGGAACCAGGTATGGGGAACAAGGAGATTTTCTTCGGATCCTAATTGCATATTGTATGAGTATTACAGGCGTGGTTATGAAGATGAAGGGAGCAGGGTAAACACGCAATCATATTTCTGGATGTTCCTCCGCTGTACTAGTATAGCACGGTACCGTGGTTACTCAATTATCATTATTACAGTACTGTATAGCACGACACCCTGTCCAAACCTCCCTACCGCGACAGGCCTTCTGTTATTGATTATACCTTAGCCAACAGGTGGTTGGCCGATTTTGTCAAAACATGGAAGACCAATATCCCTCACACCGGTTCAGACCACATAGCCATAATTATCTCTATATCCTCCACTCCTTACATTGCAGCTAGGCCCTCCCCTAACTGGAGAAAAATAACCTGGAAAGTTGAGGGCAAACCAAATGCTGTGATTGAAGAGGAAATTAAGAAACTTATGTGCTTCATGGCCGAGAATGAACACACAGCCTCATTCAAAAGGACTCCAGAGGCAGAACACGAAAATGCCATCAACAACTTTGAGTTCAACCTATCTCTCTTGATCCACTCTGTCAAGAAATATGCACCCTAGAAGAGACCATGCAGATGGTCGAAACCTTGGTGGACCCCAGAACTCACACAGCATAGGAGGGACTTTACATGTATGGCGAGAGAGGCCAAGTCAGATCCCACTCTTACCCAAGTAGGGAAAAAGAAGAAGAAGGCCTATTTGTCTAATGTCAAGTGAGCTAAAGTGGCTCACTAGCTAGCCTTTGTCAAAAATGCCAAAGGGGATGATATCTAGAGAGCACATCAATTCACGAAGTAAAGGTTAGTCAACATGATGCCAGGTGGACATGCCTACACAAGTGCATCCACACTTAACGAATCTATCATGTTACACTTCTTCCCGCTGAACCCCTGCCCGGTTGCCCTGCAGTGACCAGTTTTCCTTCAGTTTGAGGAGCAAGACGAGGTAGATGTAGCTGATGTCTCACAAGCTCTTCAGAAATGTAGTAATAACTCGGGGCCAGGACCGGATCAGGTGCCATATAGAGTCTGAAAGGATATACACAGTGTCAACTGCCATGTTATCTGAAAGCTTGTTAACCACTTGCTCTCCTGATCAATCCACCCCCTCTCGCTCAAAGACTCACTAGGTATGCTCCTCCCTAAAGCTGGTAAAGGGCACTACAATGCCTTTGTGAGCTATAGAGGAATAGCACTCATCCAGACCTTTTCGAAAATAGCCAAAAGGATTATCAACCAAAGACTCATCAAGTTTGCCACGCTCAATGGCCTCTATTTGTTAAGGCAAACAGGTAGCCTGCTACAGAGGCGACTTTCAACACTGGCATTTCACGACGACATTGTGTACAGAAGCACAGGCTACTGGCCTCAAGGCCAGCACTATGTTCCTAGATATCAAGGATAGATTCGCCAACGTAGACCACTCCACCCTGTTACGGAGGTTGCAAACGAGTGACATACCTGAGTACATAGTAAAGTGGATATCCAATTTTATCTCTTACTGACAATGCGCTATTATCTTCCCAGGGTCTTCTAGGGAAATGAAGAGTATTAATACTGGTATACTACAAGGTTCACCCCTTTCACCTATCTTATTTGTGATCTATGTGGAACCTCTTTACATCTGGGTGGATCACGAGAGGAAATTCATCTCATCCTATGTTGACGATATACAAATCATGGTCAGTTCCAACTTGTGGTGGGCAAACTCAAAGATCTTGAAGAGAGCATTTGTAAGAATGAACGATGCTGCAACCTCCCTCTGGCTGGAATTGTCAACAGACAAAACAGACCTAATGTACTGGCCGACCCCTAGAGAAAGAGTAGCTAGGAGTGAATATCTGATAGAAGTGGACGACTAATACATACAACCCTCACCTCAAGCAGTCAAGTGGCTGGGTTTTCATTGTGAGAACAACCACGGCACATGAACCCATTACGCAAACAGAGTGACCCTTGCACAAGCCGCCTTTGACAGGATTAAGAGACTGTCTTCTCTACGTGGCTGGCTTACACCATATAGTGAACGAAGAATAGTGAAAGCAATTATAATACAAACACTCCAATACGGCACGGATTTTCTTGATCCTAGCGCTACTATGAAACTCAAGATAGAGGTGTTGCTGAACTGCGTTACATCGTGGATTACTAACTGCTTCTTTTCTATGAACGCCAAAGTCCTGTCCACTGAGGCCTACATAATACCAATAGACCTATACCTTGAACAAATATGCGACATGGCTACCATCCGATGGTTGACTGCGTTACCTGACAATAACATAGTAACAGCCCTATTTGAACGGAGCTTCCCTCTATATGATAGCTTCCGCCTCCCCTTCAACAGAATGGCTGCTTTCTCCAAGGCAGGGGGCATGAAACCAAAGAGATGGGACTCGACATCTTACACATCAGTTCAAAGAATCCTCCCCATTGATAATATGGCAAGATGCACAAGGCTACTTTTCCCCAATTGGGCACTTCTCAGAAAATCAAATATATGATGTAACGACCCTATGATAAGTAGATCCAATAACTACCAGCTTAGCCCAAACTGTATGCCAAGAGGGAGTGAGAGGTGGTATGGTTGGGTATACTTAGTATACAAAAGGGTAGTTTACCTTAGGCAAGGCCAAAGGTATAATAGAGGAGCCTTGGGTACTCTATTAGGCAGGGTAACCTTTCAGGACTAAGTTCGTATAAAGTCAAGGAAACAATGAGAACATTACACAAGACTCTGAGGTAACATTAGATGTCCACCGGTAGGCTTGTGAAGAGGTTAAAGGCATAAGAGAGAAAAGTTACCCTACTTTAGGAATTTATCCATTATGCCCATAGGTTCCAGATACCCTACAGTATAACCCTAGTTACCCTATGTTCACCGAAAAAGTCATCCGGGAACTTAGGGGTCAATTGCCTCATGTTCTATTGGCTCTTAGATGTTCATAGGCACACAGGCACCTGTGCAGAAAGGTCAAACACCTGAGCAGGGGTGGCCCGAATATGCTATTGAAGTTGGAAGGGTTTAGCTAACACCCTCCTCTGATCCCAGTGTTGGAATGGCGCATCATGGGCAGACTGCAGTGGAGTTGCTCATTTGCTAGTGAAAAGAGGTCATTGGAGTAGCTGCCGTCACACCGTATATGTCATTGTAGTCTGTCCGACTCAATGTCGTTCGTAGGATATATAAAGGCGGAATGGGTAACCATCAAATATGGGGTCACACATAGATGGTCCTTCGGGCACCTAGGAGTCTATCTTTGCCTACGGGTATTAGGGTAGTCTTCCAAGAGGTACTTAGATAGTCCTAGGAGGTCAGGTGCATTTGGGCCAATTACCTAAGTAACCAGCCGGAACCTTCTCCTCTCGATTTGTAGCATTACTATGGCTTGTCAGCAGACTCTAGAGGTATGTGTCTTATTACGGTAGAGTATATCCCAAGAGGCTGGCTATGGGTAGTGCCAATTAAGCAAACAATCAGATACATCTCACTGGGGAAGCTTGCATGTCTAAATATTGTATTGAGTAGTCACGTAGATTGAATGATGGACTGCATAGCTTGTATAGACAAAAATACCACCAGGTCAGTGAGCCCACCACCTAGGTATTGACTCCAGTTGTTGTCATGGCAGTTATCCACTGGCATAACTTCGATAGAAAGAGTTTTTCCACCTGGGGTTGTATTGGAGATACATTGTAGAAACTCATATTCTATTGACGGGGTTAAGCATACCCAAGCTGGTCCGATACTTCCAGCAGGATAATTCCTGATGGAGGGTCGACCTCAGACAGCCCTGAGCAGGACAGGGTACTTGCACAAGGTCAGAGTAGTGGTGAATATCAAAGGCTTAGATCTGATATCTACTTAAGCTTAAGCGTTTGGCATTCTACTTTGATAACCAACGATCCTTGAGAGAACTTATTGAGTGAAGCTTTCAATTTAATGATATTAAGTTTTACCGTTTTGATTCTTCTGAATTATTTATCTTTATCTTCTACTTTGAGTCTTTAGTGCATTCACAACCTTAGAGTTCACCTCTCTATGGAGTGCTCCCGTTACATATGCTAACCACCTAACCCCGATCAGTACGAATACTATCATGATACTCTGAAGCAGGTTTGTGAGCATATCTACCCAAAATGGATACTTCTCTACTATCCTGAATACTACGGCTATAGGCCTACATTTAGGACATGTTGGCGTTTCATGACATTCAACAAATTTGCTGCCTCTCATTTTCACCAGATAAGGGCTGGCAAGAGCTACTTGAAGACACTGAAGGACTGGAGAAATCCCGAAGCGAGCATGCTATGTCCTAAATGTGAGAACGAACCCGAAACCTTTGTGCACGTTATAGCCGATTCCCCTGTACTCGCTAACGTCAGGGCTGGACAACCTGAGTAGATCTTTAATATTTCACCTGAATCTCAGATTTGGGCCGAAAACAAAAAAGGATAGGATTTGATTATGTGTTTGATTTCATACTGTTAGGTATTTTTGGCTTTGTTTATGATATTATTTCTTTTGTTGTGTTTTGTTTTGGGTTTTTATTTTCCATGGGATTTTTCCCGAATGCAGTGGTTGGACCCTGGGGAGTGCTAGTCATGTACCAAAATCATACCAAGGATTTAACAAAAAAAAAACCCAAACCTCCCTACCGTATTCTCCTTCTCCCGCTTTATTATTCCACGCTCGATGAAGGAGGCCATCCTCCCGGGAGCGAGGATTAGCATGTTCGTTCGCTCCTACTAGAGCTCTTCATAGCGTATTCACAGACTACATTCGGCGCCGAGACTCGGTTAATTAGGCAGCACTATACCCTACATCGCAAACCTCCCCGATGACAGGCAAAATTTAGAATACGATAGCCAAACAAGATGCCATTCCCATTTCGCCCTCTTTCTACCTCCGTCTTCTCCACTTCTGTTTCGTGCACTACTCGAGTATATTATACAACGGTATGTACCGCTCTCAATCAAAAGTACCGACGGTACTGCTCTCACCCTACAAGCCCTAATGCACGGAAAAATGATGGCAGGCGTGACGGCCCAGGCACGGGGCGAGCCCCAATTGAAGGTCAAACTACTGTATCTAGGGCGCCTGCCATAATCCCCGTCTCATCTCATCGCATCAGACATCAGGCCACCATGGCGCGGCACTGCATGGTATGATACCGGTACTCGAGTAGAGTGGGCAAGAAGACACTAGACAGAATGGGGTGGGATATGATTGCTACTAATGGACAGGTAAGACAGGATGTGGAAGGGGAGAAGCTGAAGGGTCGGGCCGATGTTGCACCCGTTATGAAACGGCGGCCAAGTGGGTGCATGGGCGTAGCGGTCGTAATGGACCATAGGCCGGTTGAGTCAGAAGGAATGTGTGAGCGCCTCCACGAAGTTACCGATCTTATATGTTGAAGGGCTCGGGTGCTCGTACCATCGCCCCTCGCTATAGTGAGCGCCAAGAGTTCGGGGTTTGCTTTTCGACGGCCAAGTTCCAGTACTGTACGGTAGTCTAGACTATCACCAGTATCTCCTATTATCAGGATTTTCGCCGATCGGGCGGTACTTCAGGTTGGTGCGTGGGGTTTGAAATCGGTCCCTTCGACGACCAAAAGCACTCAACAAAACAAAAAATGAACACACCTTAGAAAGGTAAGATTGGGGGAGAGCATCAAGTCTATAGTACTATCCACCACTTACTTATGCTTATTTCAGATAGCTTTTCCTTTCTTCGATTGAGTCAGCATTGGGTAAAATAAATAACAAGTGGGATCGGAAAGGTAACCCTGCATTAACAACTTTACAGCAAAGATTGCCAATTGGGCATACTGATTATGGGGTCATCACTTGAGTTAAAATTCGAATGACTTTATAGGATGTTCAGAAAAGATGTAGACCACTGTATCTCTCAACCATTGGCTAATTCTCTAAAGTACTCGAGTACAGTATCCTACTCGAGTAATGCAAGATCCGGCCCTTACCTTCACTGAAAATTCTTCTTTTTAACTTGGAACACTCTCACTGTAAATCCTTCTGAGAAATGTTGCAAAAAAACTGCTGTATGTTACCCACAGGTATTGCTATAGTCTCCAAGGAATTAGATTGACGATTAAATTTTGAGATAAGATAAACAATGTTTCCCGAATTTCTAATAGCCATACCCGGACGAATTCCAGCTCTCCTCTAAACTTAGCCACACCCTATCAGAACCAACCACCGGCAAGTAGACACCAAACTTGGTCTTTTAGGACTGTCTGAATGACATAAACAGCAAATATGGAGTGTTATGGTGCCCAGAGCTTGCGGGTTTGATGATGACTTTATGACATGAAACATATTTAAATTACTATGCGGTGTTATTTCGTGGTGTGGGTCTAGCCCATCAATCCATCCAGGAGGGTGTACGCACCCCGGAAATTCTCGTGACGGTGAGGTCGAGACTGTATTAAAATGATAGACTCCGCAAAAAGCAGCCACGGCAGAGCTGCGGAACGCACCGCAGCCCCAGCACGGTAAGGGTTCTTGGACGTCATATAGGTTTTTCTTACCAATCCTCCGCACTTCGCTCTCACATGAAATGGTAAGAACGATATAAGCAACAAACTGGCTGAGACGGAAACATACAGACAGAAACAGTGTTTACGCCATATTCCTAAAACAAATGCCTTGCAGTGCCAGTGGAAAGACCGGACCATAGTCCTACCCACCAATCAAGCAGCTGAGATCGAATGTCACATCGCACCTCGTTCCGCCCCGCGTGAAATACGGGTATATAACATAAATCCGACACAGCAAGAGAGGAAAAGGAAACACAGGCATAGTAAGTCAGCGTCCGCAGAGTCCGGGGATGCGAAGATGAAAGTGAAAAATGGGAAGGAAGAAGTAGAGCCCTCCCCGCTACTCTGGTCTTGGACCGGCCCAAACCAGTGGTTCAGCGGGCGTCATCATTCGACTACCGGTATCATATCTAGGCTCATGCTCCACAGAACGGGTGCAAATGCAAGGAAAGCGCACTCACCTCTTCCTCGTTTTCGCGTCTTTGGTGCACTCGTTTGCTTTTTTCCGATATGCTCCCCGCGCCGGGTTCTCCCAAAGCCGAAGTTAAGGTGAGGTAGGACAAGGCACGCAATAGACACACTCAATGAGCAGAAGAGGAAAATATACGGGAAATACCTGATAAGTGAGGAAGGAAGAGAAAACAACCTGCCAAAAGTAGTTTAGGTTACGATTGAATCTATCCTGATCGATGGGCGGATAGATCAATCTGTTGGGTGCAACAGATAGATAAGTTTGAGGGAAATCTGGATTCAGGAAGGGAGCGCGGAAGAAAATGCAAAGCAAAACAGCAAGCTGTGATGATGATGATCGTGATAATGGTCGTGGTCGTGGTTATGGTACGACGGCATCGGGATCGGGGAAAGGAAAGGAAAGGAAAGGAACCAAGGGGCGGGGGGTGAGGACAAGAGACTCCAAATCCCGGCTCAGTGGGATGCTAAACTTAAATATTATACATCTATCTACCTATCGTATTGCCTCCCTAGGTGGACCGGATCGGTACTTTTTTCCCTTCCTTTTTCAAACCTCAATGTTATGTGTCACGTGTACCGTAGTACTTAATCTCTACAGTGTCTCTCCAACCTCAATATCCCTGGCCTTCAGCACTCGGTTCCAAGGCACGCTGCTGATCCCCGCCCATCCACCTACATTTAATCTCCTAATCGTTGATTCAGAAGAGGAGAGCATTCAGGCAAGTGTTTGGAATATGCATGGCATCCATTTTGCCTTAACGCCCCAATACTTGTCCCAAGCAGGATGTATCCAAAAGAAGGGGTTGATAATTTGTATGGGCCTTAGATGTGCACTGATATTTTGCGATATATTTTGCGAATCGCCGTTTTGGCATACTTCTTGCCTGGGGCATATGCCTTCGGTCACATGACACTTTCTCGACCAGCCGATGTTATGTAGCATGTGGGGGTGGGCTTGGGTAGGGTAATTATGGGGGTGGGAAGGGTATGATACAAAATATTATGTATGATATGTATCATTCTGAAATTGTATTAGTTAGGGCCGGACGGAGCTCTTAGTGATTGCTAATGATGATAGGCAGATTTTTTGCTACTTTATAGCGGTATATTACGAGTGTCTCTAAGAAGGGGGAATTTGCGAGCTATACTATATGACGATAATGACACATTGGAAAGTACCTTAGAAAGGGGATGGGGGACGGAACGCGATATTACTGTATGGATACCCCTTCCTATTAATAATACGCTGGGCTCTCTATAATGGTTGAATTATTTTTTTAAAAAAAATTAACCCCATTTTACATCCATATTTAGGCTAAGCTAGAAACTTAATATATTGTACAGTCTGGCAACTACGAAAGGTCTCGCGCTATTCGGTGCGCAACGGGCATCCAGCTTCATTAATTCCCTACCAGACCCACCACCCACCACCATTATCATTCTCCCTGCTTACCTATTCAAGGGACCCGGACCACTCTCCAGGGCTGGAATCCCTGCGTTAGATAGTACTCGAGTATGTCTACGTTCTACCCTTGGTTTCAGAATATCCCGATAGAGGACATTTTGTATCTTAGCTTAACCGAATAAATTTATTACTAGACTAACCTGGGATTCTATGTAATAGTCCGAACATTCCTAGAGCTTCTGAGATCTTGGAGTGTACAATTACTAGGATCCATCTCACCCCCGGCGACGCATCCCATTCATCCCACCTACTCGTCCTTCTCCCACCTGAGGGGAACAGAGAAAGGCTAAGTCGATCTCAACTTCAAACACCTGCCTCCCTGTCGAACGCGGCAGAAAACACGCAATTCACACGTTGTCTAAAAACAAAAACGGTTTCCTAGCACCCTAAGATGCTTTGGGCGAAACGTTCAAGGATTCGCACTTTGACAATTGGTCTTTGTATAATTCTCGCTGCTCGTGATGTCGAAGTATTTTTTTTTGGAAAGAACTGCTCTTGAATCCCATGGAGCAAAAGGGTCAGATTTCAGGGTGTGTGATAGTAGTCCTTTCTAAAACCGCTCTGACATAGCGAGTGCCCACTCTTCCGACGCACGCGAACACTACATCAAAACTGTGGTATCTATTCATCAAACCGCCGAAGGTACCATTACTCTCCCCCACCCCCACCCCTCCCCCTCCCCCTCCCCCCTCCCATGCATATCCACTTTTTTAATATGTGCGTATCTATCCCAATGGACGCACACTCGCCTGTATTTGTCAATCTCAATCCATGACAATCATCCCTACTGAAACGACCCCCGCCACCATTCCAGAAGCTGGATAGAATGGGTGTCTGAGCTGGGGTGGATAGGAACAAACAAGCAGACCCATCCCGGCGGTGCTATCCTGGGAGCGACATCACCCACCTGGGTCATCCATAGAAACTCTATCCCAACATGAGAATATTTGCATATGATAGTGTTTTACTAGCTGTGAGACCACTCCAATCCATGAACAAATACCCTCGAATTCTCTTATCGGTCTTTCTAGAAAGAGCGGAGAACACTCCATCAAGGTATCCCAATTTTATGGGATATGGAGAGAGAGAGGCTATTCTCTTAGTGACAACAGGAGGGCCGCGACTGAGTGAAAAAAAAAAGGGGGGGGGGGAAACTCCGTCTATCAGCAATGTATACTACGACAATCAGTCCGAATAATCACAGAAACGAGCCTCACGTATCCGTCTCAGTCTAATCGGATTGCATACTTCCCGGGTCAGCATGTACCAGGAAGTATCTTCCCAACTCTGGCTTTGATTGGGGGGGGGGAACGAAATGTCTTTATTATTTTTCGAGGGAAAAAATTATTTGCTTGTTTGGAATCGTAATGGGGCGAGAGTGGTCCTAATTGACCGGCAATCCACGTCATTCTCCCTTGGGGATTATTCTCTCATTGACTCCCAACATATAAAGACATTAGGCGATCCTCCTATATCCTGTTAAAGCTACAGAAGCTCAACTACCTCATCTCACATCTACCCAGTGGGTTTCTCTCTCTCAATAAGCTTACTCTATTCACCTGTCGTCTGGCTCGGCCTCATCCTCTCTCAATACTCCTGTATCGACTGCCCACTGTCGTTTCCGCCTCCATTGCCATTGCCGCTTATACTACTACTACCGCTGCTACTACTACTACTACCGCTACAGCTACTACAACTGCTACTATTACTACTACTACCACTGCTGTTGCTACTACCAGTACACTGCTGCTGCTGCTACTACTACTACAACTATTGTTGCTATTACTGATACTACTGCTGCTACTAATACTACGACCACTACTATTACTGCTGCTATTACTTCTGCTACCGCACTACTATCTTTCGGTAGGTGCCATTGGGAGGCATCTCTTGTTACTCTTACATTTGCTTATTCGCACTGCTCAATCGAAAGTGCCGACTCCATCCTTTTTGAACAACCCCACCTCAATTCAAAAAAAATCAAATAGAAAAATAGCGAACTTCTACCTTTATCTCTCAGAGGAAATAAGCAAAGATATTTTGTTTTAAAAAGAGATATGTGTGATTACAAGAAGGTTGTATATAGCGATTGCGGTAAGTCCAAGGAGTCATCACCGTACAGTTCTTGTTAATGCCACGAATGCTACCATGTGTTCAGCACAGAATCTACTAGCACCTTTACAGAAGCCCCCCTCCTTCCCCTCGCCCGAAATGAAAATACGAAGTATAATCTAAATGCAATGTGATGAAGAGGGGCTAACGATTAGACTAAAACCGGAAAAAAAAAAATTCTGGCGGAATTTCACTCCCGCTTTTGAATTTTTTTTTTTTCTCCTGAATATTTTTCGAAAAAATATAGGGCATTTCAGATTACTCGTCAAAGCTTGGTGCAATTTATACGTATCAAGTCAGGGGACCAAGCGGTGCATAGTCAACGTGGTTGGAGAAGAAGAAAGGCCGGGCGAAAGGTGCAGCAGTATGTGAAATGCATTTCCTCTTCTTCCTTTTTCCTGCCTCTCTTCCTCTGCCTGCCTGCTCACCTCGCTTTCTGCCCCGCCTTGAATCCGGTGCCACACTGAGTACCAAATAATGGCCCTTAGTGGAGTAAAAGGCGAGGTGGAGGAGGGGTGATCGTTTCGATCATATGCTAAACTTGGGGGGTCTGCCTTTTGCTTTCCTGCGTTTGTTATAGGCACATGCTGTCGTTAGCCCGACAACTCTCCTCCTACTATCTTCCGCCGAAGAGCGCTTGGACATCTGTTATTCCATACACCCCAACACAAACCAGCCAACTGGACGGCATAAAAGCTTCCTCCTTGGTGGGTAATGGATAAACTGGGGACTGCGGGGTAGCGTTAACGGATCTGGGAAATTTTGGAGTTCTTTTCTTTTACATTTTTGCTTTTTCGTTCCTTTTCTTCCTCCGGACGTGGACTCTAGGATGTACTCGCCCGCTCGAGTTGAAGTCGCGCGCGCAGATGGAAATTAATCAGTAGGCCAAGGATGGAAAAGGAAACAATATCTTTACTCTTTGGTTGGCTGGCAGATGACTAAGGTAACCACAGCGTGCGACTTCGACTCGGCCCCACGGGCAGTGCTTATTAAGCTGGTAAGAACCTGCTTACTTGCAACGCCCGGGGCGATCGACGGATCCAAAAGCTGTTAGTCTATATGGGTACGGTAAATTAGAGGCGAGGGCTTTTAGACAAATCACGGGGTTTTATGGCGCAAAAATTGGGTGCTTTTTTTCTTTCCTTTTCCCGCCTTCCTTCCTACTATTTCTGATGTACTGTTTTTATCTCTCGTTATCCTCTCTCTTTGCTGATTTTTTTACTGATTATCTTATTTTCTCTTTTTTCCTTCCACTCTCTTTTTACCCTCATGGTGTATGCAAGGAGATAACGTCCCGATGGGGCCAGGGCAGAAGAACCGGGTTTTTGTAAGGTGGGGTCATCTCGCAAATTGGTAGTTTCTCCCCTGATAGTATGGGAGCTGCTATTTCTTCTCTATCGTCTTGACCTCTAACCGTTTCTATCTGCCCAGATCACATGCGTGGCTTCTGGGGACTATGGCAGCGTACGGTAATTGGGTGACTGGTGTGGGTTGATATCTTCTCACCATCCCCGGCTGGAGTTGTTTTTCCTCTGATTTCCCTCTGTCATAGATTTCCTACTCATTTCATCAGTTGTTCAGAATTCTGGTTAGGTACTTGTGCTCCCCGTTTCTGTTTCTCACACCGCAGCTCATGCTTTCCTTTTCCGTATGATATAATTATTGCTATGTGTTTCTGTTTTTTTATTCTACGCTACCATATTAGCTCTAGAAATGAACAACACTCGAGTATGACCTTTTCTTTTCTTCTCCAGAAGGGAGGAGCTTTTTCCTTCCCCTTTCTCCCATTGGCGGCCGATGAGTCCCAGCTTTGCTTACTTGTGATGCACACTTGTAGAAAGTGCGGTGCACGATTTGTGGGAACCTTTGAGCCTCGATATCACTATGAGGGTTACCGTGGTGACCACTAAGAAGCAGTTTCAGCTCGGATTTTAAATATTCCCCCACCGTTTCATTCGTAATTACATGTCATGTTCGCTCCACCTTCAGGAGCTAGCTTAGCCCCTCACTGCAGACCAAGTGAAATTAGCCCTTGTTCTCGTATTCCTCCACCACTCTCCTGCTCCTGCTCCTGCTCCTGCTCCTGCTCCTGCTCCTGCTCCTGCTCCTGCTCCTGCTCCTACCTAGTGCTCCTATGGCATTCCTTCAATACCACGTGCCCCCTCTGGCGTCCCCTACCTAGGGAGCAGGGTCCTTCTTCCGCTCATCCTTTGGGTTCACCAAAATATCTAACCAAATAATTACCGTATTTCCCTCCAGCCTTCCTCTTTAGCTCCCTTGCTCCCGAACCAAAACTCTCAGCCGCGACTATGCAAGTACTTCTCTGCCTTCCTCTATTTCCAGCTGTGAAAGCACCATGGTTGTCACCAACTACCCAACAAGTAAACCATTACATGCTTGCTTGCATAATAGCACAGACGGAATACCAATTCCGTCATTCGGAACCTTCCTTTTCCCTTACCATTTTCCTCCTCCCACTCTCCCTCTGCTATTTCGAGCGACTGGGGACGTGCACCCACTCTAGTTGAGCTCGAGCATTCCTGGACGTTATTTTAAGGCGGAAAAAAAGCAAGGCAAAAGAGGTTGGATTCAAGTGACATTTTCTACTCATTTGACCTGGGGGGCTGGGATTTCTCCGATTCACCGGATTGGTGGGTTTATTTCTTGTGATATGACGATCAAGGTCCGTGCCCCTAAAGGTTGGTTCGGCCCGATTGGGGATTTGGAAGGAGGGGATTTAGCATGTAAGCCACGTTATGTGGGAAGGGTTTGTTATTATTATTTCTGTCGTGGGCTAAGATAAAGGGCTTAGACAAGCCGTGGGGGGGGGGAGGAATTGGGTTGGAGGTTGGCTGATTGGGAGGTTAACAGGTTGAGTCTTGTTGGGGAGGTGATGGAGCGAATACTCGAGATACAAGTAGTGTGCTATACCCGTTTGCGCTGATTGAACGACGTTTGTGAACACGGCTAGTATTGCATACTATTTAATTCTAACTTTTTTGCTTAGATCTTAGTGCCGCTTCAATAGTGGTCGTATTCCAAACCATGATTCAATTCCAAGTAGACTGCACTGGAGAGCGCCGGAGAAGAACCCAGAGCTCAAGACATCACATGTGGAGTTGGTGATTTAACTTAGCTTACCTAGTCTTAGATAGACAAATTGGAAAGGTGATCCAGACCAAGTTTACCAGTGTACTGATCTGGGTCGGCACCGTATCGATATGATAGCATCATCACCTTAAATGTTCAATCAATAGGGTTGAATATTACGGGGGAACAACAATCCTCGCAATCCATATCTGCTCCCGCAATAGGCATCCCATTACGCCATCACCACACTCCCCTCGGCCATCACCCATCACGATTGCCTATTGCACTTACTTTTACCTACCTAACTGAGCCAGCATCTCGAGCCCATACAGGAGGTTCACGTATTTTCAATCAGGCTCATCAACCCGTTCTTAAGTTGATCACTAATCCGGCAAGAACTTCCACCTCAAAGCGAACAAGCATCGCGTAGTCGGCCTCCAGTGGGTGCGTGCTCGGGCGGGAAGAAAGGCATCGCAGTTCAGAAGGGGAACCACAAACACGGGAACTTACCGCAGCGGAACAAGCGCAAAAGCCAATCAGTTTGTTATGGTACTACAAGGTCTAGTTGCCAGCCCTCCCTTCTTAGCTCTGCCGCCATTAGCGCACAGTGCACGACGACAGCACACATCACGTACTTGGCATTTGTATGGTCCTGGGTGGGATACGATATACCATACCATATTATCATAGGTGAGTACAAGGGTAGATCATGAATTCATGGTACAGGGCAGGGGTGGTCATTCTCCGTTGGTGATGGGAACTTTGGAACACTCAAAAAAGTATGTGTACCAACTTGATGTGGCGGTGGTGAAAAGTGATCAGGTTGCGAAACATCTTAAATCCCGGTTTTTACACACAGTTGCCAGTGTGTAACCCACACAGCACACTACTGGGGATAGTGGAGCACCCGTACTTTCTTCCTTAAACCATCATCTGGCTTTCTGATGTCTGCTAAGCCCCATTTTTTGTCAAGGTGCGTTGATTTGGACAAAATTATGGTACCCGGTTGCAAGCGCTGTACCATCACTCTCTCACATCTGATCCCTGCTCTGTACCATGAATTCATGAGGTACCCTAGTACCCACGATATCATCATTAATGCCAACAGTATTAATACCTCCACATAAAGTTACCTCATCTGGCCCCCGCGCCTACACACCTTTCGATTTCGCTCAAGTTCACACATTAAAATGACGAAATTTAAAAGAAAATTTTACCCCAAAAACTCTTTCCACCCACTATCTATCCCTCACACCCCGGCGCAACTATAGCTAACTCCCCCACGACAGAGCGCCAGGACAATTACACGCCAAGCCCTAACGCACGAATTCTCACTCGATCTCCTTCGCATATCATTGTGCGCCACGCTCAGGTAGGGCACAAGCACTTGTTTCGCCGTTCCGGTATGTCTCATGATGTAAAGCCTGGAGGGGATCTCCGAAAAAATGATTAAAAAAAAAGAACCTGTTTATAGAATGCCTCTGCCCTGTTGGTCATGCTACGGATCGGGATTGATGAGACCTTTGGGCGTGGCCGAGAGGGGCTCTTTGGATGTCATGTGTAGTGTTACCTACTAGTAGTTGTTCGCATGATATCCTCATTTGAGTCTCTGAGTACCGGCTAGCTCGGGGAGAGTGAGGGCAGATATGTGTGCAGGATTGTGCTCCAAACTACTGGTACAATACGAGGGGCCAGTACGATGGGATATGAGAGCCGGAGGCGAATCCTCCGCTTGCCTGCAAATATTGCGTTGACTTTATTCCGTGAAAAAAGGGAACCCTGATAAAGCTCTTTAGTGACGTGGCGGGTGTTATGGGAACAGGTAAGTTTTGCTTTTTTTTTCGCTACGGGAGGGGGTAAAGGTTGATTCCTCCCTTTTCTTTTACTTTGCCCATTGGCCACCTGTTGCCTTTTTTCTCTCCCCCCCGCCTTTTTGCAAATCTCTCCTCTTCTTCTCTTTGATAGACTAGTGCAGAGAAAGGGCGCTGTCTGATATTCGGATGTGTTGATTGTGGTTAAATATTACTCTAACCTTAAGCACCTTTCATTCAACACCCCGCTAATGTCTTGGGTGCCTTAGTTACTGTCCTGTTTTTGACGCAATATCTGATCAAGTTTATCATCTTTCTTGATTCATCTCACCTCTAGAACGGCCCTTGGCCAACGCTATAACCGATATGTGTCACCCGGTTAGCAGCGGCTGCAAGGCGGAATAGATTGTAAGATGATAAGGAGTGTTAGTGCGGCAGTGGAGGGCATGACACTAGTGTTTGTTTTCGGTTCCCTCTCTGATCGTATCCTCCCCAAAGGTGATGTTACCCCGATCTGGACCTGAATACCAATCTGCAGATCTGGTGGTTCCGGATTGTTTAGGAATACTGCGCGGGCATTTTGGTTGTGTGGTGGAGCGTGTGGGTCCATGCCTTCTGGTGAAAGGGCAAGTTTCATGGAGTTATCCCTGTCAGACTTAGCGGTGAAATGGAGGTATGGGAGTGGTCATGAACATGGGCCCGGGCCAACGGTAGCTAATATCGCGTTGCCGTGGAAAACTCTTTACAAGCAGCTTTGGGACTCTTCGGGGTTCACCTGGCGGATCTTGGGGAATGCCTTATGTTTCACAAGGGAGCCTCTCGTGGGACGGGTGGGGGGCGGAGACATGATAGTGGGGTTATCTCCTAAGGACCTTCAGTCGTCGTCGGGGTGACACCTGCAGCCCTCATCGGCCCATAGTTAAGAACGATTTAAGGGCCGTTGATGGGAAAGAGTGATTAACTGTGATTAGACAGGGAGAGAGGCATACGAAACCAAATCATTCCAATTAGCCTAATAGATCACGGAGACAAAGTTCAAGCTACCTCCCATTCTTTGCCGCACGGGTTGACAAATTCATCAAGGATCAGTCAGCCATGCACATCTCTGGACGACTTTTAAAAAGTTTAGGCTCCCTTGGCCAATGCATTAAGGCATTGAAGCGGAATGCAGGTACGGTACCTATCCTGCAGAACCGAGAGTCGCGAATTCCTATCGAGGAGCCTTCTATATCCTTCCAAGAACGACGATTCATCAATGCCGGGCACTTTGGTACTACTACGAATTCGGCAGCCGGGGTACTATAGTTGCCCTCGGAAGGGTGAAAAGTGAAAGAAAGAAGAGAAAGGAAGAAAGAAAGTTTTAAAAGTTAAGATAATAAATTATCATACAAGGAAAAGGAAGGGTGAGCCTAGTTCCCGGGATGGCGGGGGATATTGCTGGACAAAATGGGAAAAATGAGGGGAATAAGGGTCATTTACAGGGAAGGCCAGGGAAATAAGGGCACAAGGTGGTTGCGTAAGAAGTGAAGGCGTTTGCATGACGATCCGGAGGAGCGCTGGCAGAATGATACGGAACGATTTTTGAGCCGTTTTCGTAAGGCAAACCCGGACTTTCTTACAAACGGGGGTACGAACTTCAGTCCGCCGCCCCCACCCGTTCTCTTGATCTTATGACCCTCCCGTCAAAACGGTAGTTTCTTCCTCAGCTAAACAGCTCCTTAGGAATAGCGGCGTGCTAAAATGACGAGTAATATCACATGCGCAAGTGATCCTTCTCTGAAATAGCTGGCTCGATCTCACAGCCCTGGTTCTTCCGAGTGGTCGAGCGAAAGTAGCCAGACTAGCACAGGATATGAAGGGTACGAGTGAGGAGTTAGGTAAGAGGGCTAGCTACTGTTAGGCATGGGAACCTTCTTTCCCGTGAAATACACCAACTTAGTGTTACCCTACCTTGAGACTAAAGTAGAAGAGTAGAGGTGCAGCCCCCGGCGCCCAGGCTTGGGGTTGGGATAGCATGTCACCAGCTTAATGGGAGGAAATTGGGTCCCGATACTAAGAATCACCACAATCGGAAACCCTCTTGTAACACTGTATACGCTGCAGCCGTCTGTTTGAACGGGTCATGTTGACAGGATATATGTGTAGAAACTTTTAGCTAACTGATATAAATAGTTTAGCTGAAATGAGCCTAAGTGCCGAATTTCCCTACATCATGCTAAAGAGACACTAGTGCAATTCGCCTTTTTCATTGATTGCATCAACTGCAAAGAGGTGAAATGCTATCACATGACTCGGGATGTTGGTTAGTAAATATGGACGGGTGCATTAGTTTATCTCACAGCTAGTAGAAATATCACTCTCATATCAGGTTTAATGCACCTGTTAATTGAAAAAGATCTACTTGTATCTCTGTACTGAGATTGGGCACCGGTGAGGGAAGAGACGTCATGAACCCATAATGAGTATAGTGTTAGTGCTATTTCAAAGATTGGGTGAACAATACTTGTGTTACAGGGATACCCTATAGAGAGGTAAACTCTAAGATTGTGGCTATACTGAAGATAAAGATAAAGATAATTTCACCAGAAGAATCAAATGGCAAACTTAATATTGCAAAGCCTGAAAGCTTCACACAATAAAGTTTCTCTCATGGATTGTAGATTATCAAAGTAGAAGGCCAAGCACTTATACTTAAGTATATATCAGATATAAACCTTTAACATTCATCCTACTTCAACCTTGTGCAAGCACCCTGTCCTGCTCAGGGCTGTCCGAGGTCTATCCTCCATCAGGAATTATTCTCTCCTAGGTATCAGACTTGCTCAGGTATACTTAACTCTATAAATAGGAAGTGAGCTTCTGCAATATATCTTGAATTGTAACAATCCTACTCAGTAGAGGTTAAAGTGCAACAGGTAATAACTTGCTTACATTTGTCTTCAGACTATCTTATAGTCTTTGTCCTATATCTTTGTTCATCGCAACAAAGATATAGAAGTGGCTTCTTGTGAGACTATCTTAGAGTCTCTTTGTGCGTACTTAGAGTATCTTATGGCTTGTCGTATTTCACTCTAATATCTTATTGGTGAGAGGTGAGAAGGGTCCTTGTCTTACAAGGTTGAAGGCACTCTGACGCTCAGAGCTAGATTGTTTGCATTCAGGTGAGAGAGGTAAAAGGTAAAGAACTTGTTATTGAAAGTATAGTGTAAGAATGTACTTAGAAGGTTGAGTGAAGAGCTCTAACTATTGTGAGATTTTTTTATTATTTTATTTTAAATAAAATTTATTTATTGTTTCTATTGGGGCAAATAGCCGACAGTCCTCATCTCACAGTGTCAGGTACATGAGACTTTCAGCTATGCGAAGACCATGTAGTCCAAAACCTCCAACTACAGTCGATCCTGCGATCCTGAAGTTAAAAGCCCTATGACCTTGCCTGACAAAGAAACCTCCGCCCAGTGCGATGGGTAGAAAACTACAAGGAGATGATAATAGAGACCTGAGAGCCATGAACCAAAAACATCAACAAGAAGCGAGTCTAAAAGAAAAACATCCCCAACCGACAGTAAACACTTCCAACAAGGGAAAAGCAAACCCATACACCCAAGTCAAACCACCTATAAGCTGAACTGTAGTAAAACCCCACCTGGCCAAGCTCTTCAAGGAATAGGGACTTCTACATGTTGGGTCTTGGGGACACACAAATGGGAAATAATTCCTGAAGGCAATAAAATTCCCGCTAGCCAAGACTCAGGAAGAGCAAACGAGTTCAAGGGAAGTGCTACCTAAAGAAAGAAGGCTTGTGGTAGTCAGAGAATGATCTGGTGGGAAGGCTTAGCCTTCCTTGAAGCGAATAAAGACCTATAGTTACCCTACCTTAGGATTCTGAGTTCTAAAAAGACAAGCCAACACCCACCTTCTGCACCAGTGTTGGGACGGCGCTACATCAACAGATGCTGCCGTAGTTGCGTCCCCTCACCAAAGACATGGTCATTGGAGCCCTCCTCATAACCCCATATACGTCACGGCTGTCTGTCCAACCAGATCCCGTTCGCAGGATATATGAGGGAAGACCTTTGGCGGGCCTATGCAAGTGGTTCGAGCCAGATCGGTCAACGTCGCATAAGGTTACAGAGCACTAAAGACAAGAGTCGCGAAGGTGGTCACTAAGTAACGGGACGTTTTTACGGACAATGGTTAAGCAACACATTCTATACTCCACGCTCTTGCGATGAAAGTCGCAGAAGTGAATGGTGTTGTTGGATGAGGTAGTTTGAGAAATCAAGCATACCCACACTCACATACGTCACTGGTATTCTTGGATACTGGCGGAACCATACGATAATGATATGACTATGGAGAGATAATGGCCATTGGTGCGATTATCGGGACAAGTCTATCTTATGCCTCGCAGCTGTCGAGTGCAGAACATATCTGCAATGCTGAGAGGTTCGATAACAAAGCTGGCCCCTTTGTTGGTTCGATCATGGAGACCATTCTGCGTATGCAAATGGTAAACAAGACTCCATGCCGACGAAGATGGATCATGACCAATGGACTGATGTGTGGGAGCACCGTCAGGAAAGTTCATGGTGTTGCAATTTGGAAGTTGACAATTTGTTAGCGGGTATGTAACCGCTTCCCATGGGGAGTAGTCTTGCAAAGGGATATCGGTATTGACTCAAACCAAACCGGTGGTATAAACGAGATCAAGTACCGGAGACGCCAAACAAGTAATTGAATAGACTCTATTACTTTTATCGAAACTACTAAGAGAAGGCCAAGTGCTTTAGGCCTGTGCGAAGCTCAAAGATTCTTGAATCGAAAGGAATAGAAGATAACTGTTCAACCAAGTATATTGAAAACTCTGTCTGTCGAAGTCTGATCTCTCTAAGTCCAGAGAGATACAGGTCTTTAAATACACTTGCGATAATTCATCTCGCATCAATCATATCCAAATCCTAAGTCATCAAATGATACCTAATCCCAGAAACAATCCAACAATAAACCAGGCTTACGAACTGCCGGAGTTCGTATCCTAAAACAATACAAGTATCAAATCACAAGGCTTATGAGTCTCCTGAGCTCGTATCCTAAAACAAAACATAAAACAAACTAACCAAGCATACAAGTCTCCTGAACTCGTATCTTGAAACAATACATAAAACAAATCCACACATAAACTAGTAACCTGTACCAGTTACAAGGTACTTAGTTAGTATGAGAACTAGATGTAGCCCGCGACCACCCAGACACGGCATATAAATATCGAGGTGCCTGCTGAGCTATTTGAATATCATCAAGCAACGGAGAAGAGATCTTATCAATATAAAATTGTTTATACTAGAAAATCTTGTATCACTCTATCTACCGCTATTCCAGAAAATTGAGCCTTCCTAGACAATCTCCGTCTACGATTAAGATTATCGGCCAGGGTTATCTCGCCAGACTTTGAGATAGGCTTCTGCCTAACAGTATATTGATAGTTCTCCTTGTTACCAAGGCTCACTATATGATTGAAGACGACTTCAATTACCTCTTCGAACCAAGACCAAAAACCCCCCTCTTCTCGAACACGATTCAAGAAGATATTTAATTCTATTTTGACATTTTGGAATTACAAAACTCCTTACCCGAGATCTCTTTCAAACCAGAAAGACCCTTCAAACGGTTCTACGTTATCCCTAGCTCACAGCAGCTAATCGAAACCTATCTATTAAAGATAGAAAAGATTCCTAAGGTGTACACAGACTACTGTACACCCTACCCTACGTCCGACAAGGGCTGTGAAATTCCGCTTATCTGGCTTAATCCCAAGTCAATTCGATAAGCATCATCAGATACCCTCCAAACCTGTGCAATTAAGCACGAAAAGGTTCTCCAGTGTATCAACGACCAGACACATCACGATCACCAACCATGACTGAAGAAACCCACGATTCCGAAATGACCGGCGGGGATGAGACCATTATCCACAGTGCCAGCCAAACTCCAGGCCTGCTGGATACTAGCACAATTGGTAGGGTAGCTCTTGGACGACTAACCCGAGGACATTCTAAGACACCCAGTCTTACCTTTGTTTCAAAGGAAGAATTAAACCAATTCGCTGGCCACCTTGGAGGTGTTCTCAGAAGATTTAGCCAGCGAATTGCAAAAACCCAGAATTCCCTGTACCTGGATATAGGACGCCTTTCGATCCAGGGTCAACAACAGGCTAGAGAGTTAGGAAAACTCCAACGCCAACTGGAATAAGGTGAGTCCATACTGGTTGAGGAATTGGACATGTTCGAGTGAGCAATTGGTATGTTGGACCAAGAATCCAAAAATATCCAAGCAGAAATCGTGGCAAGGGTTCAAGCGGAGTTCCAAACTCAACAAGCTGGCCAAGCAGAGTAGGCGGAACATAGCCAGCGACAGGACGAGCAACTTCGAGACCGTATCCTTGAAGTTGAGGAAGCCCGGGCAAACAACAATGCCAATTAGGTGTCGATTTTGAACCGACACAAAGAAGAACACAAGGAAGCCTCCAGAGATCAAGAGGGACATCATGAAGCAGAAATGGCAAAGCTCCATAATATTCTGATTGATTTAAAAGCCCAGGTAGGAGCCATATCGGCTCAAAGGTCAGCAGCCGCCACAGTAGTTACTGACCATAGGGAACGGCCTGTACGGAATACCGACGGAGCTTCGAAGAAACAGTCAAATCCAACTCCTGAATAAGGAGGAGGAAATTGAGGAGCCAAATACCACCAACGACTATGCACGGGGCAGGAGACCCCGATCCAGACGAGGGTGACGACGACGATGACGATGAAGGGCAGGATCTGAAAGGAGGCCTAAGTCGCAGAGCAAAAGGGAAAGGTCCAGAGAGACAAGTTCCCGAGACAGGGGACGTAGAGGAAGATGTCGTAAACGTCATGGCAAAAGCAATCGCTCGGGAACGATTGCTAAGCACGAAAAGGCCCGCCAACCCTCCATGTGTATTCAAAAACAAGTCCCATGAGGATATTCGAATATGGTTAATGGCCGTTCAAGACTATTGCGAATGGAATAACCACCTATGGACCATGGAGATAGATTGAATCAAATACACCCTGGGACGAATGGAAGGAGATGATGTAGCTCCTTTCACAGATATCTATCGGAAAAAGATGTCGGGGGTATTGGGATATAAAAAGGAGATCGGTTACGTAAGATGGTTTATGTTTGAACAAAAAGTAAGCGAATGATTTGCGCCTACACACGAGGCAGAAAGGACCCACAAGTTGATGAAACTTGAAAAGTATCATGGGGATATACGACAATTCCTTTTGTGAATGGAGAACCACAACATTAAAGTTGGGCTCCAAGGGGTAGCATGGAGAGAGATGTTTAAAGCTAAGATGCCGGAGGCCGGACTCTTAAGACTATAGTTCGAAACCTATCCCAACGACGAATTATGGTAAGCAGGATTTAAGAATGCTATGATTCAGCACGAGAATCACGAGGAAGACAAACGCCTAAGACACGGAAAGGCCAAATCCTCAGGGACAATGATAAGTCGAAAAAGGAAGAGCGGGCTACAACAATGAACAATACGAGACCCCTCAAAAGGTATATGATCGAAAAACGGGCCACCTATAAGGGAAAGCCGAAGGTACCCCGTATGAAGCCATGGTCAAAGGAAAAAACAGCTACCGACAAAAAAGAGGTAGTACACAAGGACTGGGACAAAGCTCACGACACCATACCTAAAGATGTTATCGACCGACGAAGGAATAACAAATCATGCACCTGTTGTGGAATGACAAACCACTACTGGAAGGATTGTTGAAAAGAGCAAACAGTCGTGACATTCGGTACCAAAAGATATGAAATGAATAAACGAAAGCGCGACCAACCCCAAGGTCCTAGAAAAAGAATAGCTGTTGTGGCTGAACGAAGCCAGGGAGAAAGTTCACGATCGGTGAACAGGATAGACCGTCCAGTAGCATGGGATATATACGATGGTGAGACACTATAGTGCTCTCAGGTACCACCGGCAACAGTGGATGGGTAGTCCGGGCGTAACTCCGTGAACCGAAACTCAAAAAGAACAACGCGGCGCGCACCTTATGGCTGAGGACCCAGAACGAAGAATCTCTATCGAATGAACCCCTTGATTGGTGTACCTCGGAGAAATGACGGTTAGACAAATCGGAGAAAGGGGAACCAGGTCATAAGGAGAAGGAAAAGAGTCCAGCCAGGCACCGAGACGACACACCCCAATGTAATCGTTCATGAAAGTTGGTAGCTGAGTCTGATCGTGTTAAGAGAACTGGAGCTGGATAAGGGAAATACCAGGGTACGAATCGAGGAAAGAAAGAGAGACGTTGAGGGCCGGGAAGGATGCAAAAAAGTGAGATAATTTCCGACTTTGCATGCCTGAAAGCTAGCCAATAGAGACGAGACTATTCTACCTCAATCTCAGGGACAAGATGGCCCAAAATTACCGGAACCTAGTGAAACCGGAGGCTGCACAGTAGGGGATAGATAAAAGATACCGGAAGTGAAAAGCTAGGATACATCTGGTATTCAGACTCACTATCTCGTTTAAACTATCCCTGAGACTGAGACAGGTGCCGCTCTAGCACAAGGGTTCCGAATATGTTGAGGAAGAGTACGGGCGAGGATAATTACCCGAGCTGTGGCTTTAGTGACTAGGGCACGCTTGCCTAAGCTTCTACGCTATCCAAGGCCCATCAGGTTTCTTGGTTAAACCCAAATGGTATAGATGAAGGTACCATTCCTGATCAGTCGCCAATGATCCCCGAAATAAGTTGATGATACGGACTGCGCAGGCCTAGTCGCAAAGTAGAGCCATTGTGCGAGACGGTAATGCCTAGTATTTGGGAACTCCTCGGCAGGAGGTAAAGACCGCTAGTAGTGGGCTGGCCGAAATACTAATTCAGAAAGTTTATCTGAGGAGTCCTCTCTGTACGAAACTGCGAGGGCGCGGTAATAAACAACCACAGTCAACAAGACAATACACTTAAAGAGAAAGAACGAGGAGCCGGACAGCCCTCAGAGGCCAATCCCAAGTTCCCCAAAACATTATTCATGTCCAGAAGGACCTGCCCAATTAGATTTTGAGGGCAAACGCACACGCATTCATGTTTTACTGGACTCAGGTGCCAGTTGCTTCATGTTAAGCGAAAAAACTAGTCGAACGGCTCGACATCCCTTATAAAATTCGAAAGAAACCTATAAGAATAGTGGGATTTGATGGGCTTTCAAGCTCATCGGGTGGTCAAAGATATACCCACCCCATCATACTGGAAATCTGAAATGGACATCGGTCTCCCATTTCCGCAGAAAGAGCGCCCACAGGACGTTTTGGCCTTATCATACCTTTTGAATGGTGGTACCATGAACACCACATATCGCATTTAGACAAACTGAAAAAATGGAGTTTCGGACAGACAACATGTCACGATCATGTTGAGGATGAGGCTAGAAAGGATCTGTTTGAGTATCACGAGACGGTTGCATACGATCCGAAGGCCCAGTATGTGGGAAGGATAGGCAGAGTGGAAGAGAAGGACCCTGTAGAGTTGAAAACTCTACCACAAGAATTTGCTCAGTTCAAGCATTTATTTCGGCCAGAAGCGTCGGAGAAAATGCCACCGAGACGGACATTCTATCATGCAATTGACCTTAAGGAAGGATCAGAACCTCCTTGGGGACCCGTCTATCCTATGTCACAATACCAGTTAAATACCGTGAAAACCTACCTTGATGAAATGCTGGCACAAGGCAAAATTACGCACAGCCAGTCACCAGCTGGAGCACTAATTTTGTTTGTGCCAAAACCAGACGGTCGCTTACGATTAGGTGTGAACTACTGAAAACTCAACAAATTGACAATTCTCGATAAATATCTGCTCACTTTGATGAGCGAATTACGAGATCGAGTTGCGGGTGCTAAAATATTTACGAAGCTGGACCTTAAGGATGGTTATCACCTGATTAGGATAAAAAAGAGTGATGAATGGAAGACAGCGTTCAGAACTCGGTACGGACAATACAAATACAAAGTCATGCCGTTTGGACGAGTCAATGCTCCTGCAACTTTCCAACGCATGATGAATAAAATATTACGCGAATTTCTCGGCAAAGGGGTAGTGGTGTACCTAGATGACATCCGCATGTACTCCTAGACGCATGCGGAATATGTCGCAATGGTCACGAAAGTACTTTCACGATTAATGGAACACCAATTAGCAGTGTTCATTAAAAAGTCTGAGTTTCATGTAAAAGCAGTTGAATTTCTTGGGTATATTGTGGCGACAGATGGAGTAACAATGAGCACAGGAAAAGTGAACTCAGGAAGGAAATGGAAGGCACCTAGGTCGGTGAAAGAAGTTCAGATTTTTCTTGGTTTCGCAAATTTCTATCGGAGATTCATTGAGAATTTCTCGGAGATAAGCAAACTAATAACAGAAACGCTGAAAGGAGACAAACGGAAGTTTAGCTGTGGATGTGAGCAGAACATAGTGTTGGAAAAACTCAAACAGCAGTTTACGAGAGCGCCAATCCTGGCGCATGTTACCCAGAACGAGAGAGGGTAATTGAGACCAACGCAAGCGACTTCTCACTTGGAGCAATTTTATCCCAATTTCAGGATAAAAGGCTTCACCCGCTGGAATTCCACTCCCGAAAGTTGAATTCGGCTGAACGCAACCATGAGATTCACGATAAAGAACTCCTAGCTATATTGGAAGTGTTTATGGAATGGAAACACTACTTATATGGTGTAGATAAGCCAATTATGGTTTACACCGACCACCAGAATTTGCAACACTTTTTGATGACAAAGAAGTGGAATCAAAGGCAAATCCGTTGGGTGCAATTGCTTGCATCGTTCAATGTCAAAATCATCTATCGACCAGGGTCCCAAAGCGGTAAACCAGACGTATTGAGCAGACGACCGGAGTATCGTCCTGAGAAGGGAGCTGAGCACACTGAACAATCAATTCTGCAACCGGAACGCTTTTTAATAAGCCTTGTACAGTATAAACAGGTTCAGGAAAAATTGAAAAAACGGAGGCTTGTGCAATGGGCAGCCGCCATTCAAGTGATGAAGATGGCAGCAAAAGTCACGCTACCCTCAAGGGGCTCAAGATTTTCGGCAGGACACAACTTAGACGCTCAGGAAGATGTGCTGATCCCAGCACAAGGACAAAAGCGTATCGGAACCGGGATTGCGATAAGAATACCAAAGGGGACTTATGCTAGAATAGCCCCACGAAGTGGACTAGCATACAAAGAAAGTATAGGAATCGGCGGAGGAGTGATAGACACCTACTGTACTGGAGAAGTCAAAGTAATTATGATGAATCATGGCAAAAATGGTTATCAGGGTCAGGAAGGGGACCGGATTGCACAAATAATCATCGAAAAAATAGACACGTCAGGAATGATGGAGGTAGACAACCTACGAATAACCGATCGAGAAAACAAGGGATTTGGGAACACAGACCTATCGCCTAAACGAACCATCTCGGTGGAACAGGTACAGCCAATCATGTGTCAGCTATACGCAGACAGCGGAGAAAACAGGTTATTTAGCGAAAGCAACATCAGATGAAACCCATGGCTCCTCCAGGAAGAAGTCATGATATCAAGCGCGATGATTTCAAAAGCCCTGTTACAAGAGTACGAACCAGAACTCTTGGAAGAAGTCCAAAACGTGTCAAAAGACGATTTGGACTGGTTGGCTAGAGAATCGACGCTAAAAGATCTGATAACCCATGAGAAGGAATTACCCAACAATTGGCAATACAAGAACGGGTTCTCCTACTTCAAAAACCGGCTATACATACCTGCAGACGATGCTCTAAAAACCAAGATGGCGAAAGGATGCCTCACCTCGAAGGTAGCAGGACATTTTGTGATGAAAAAAACGATAGAGATTATCACAAGAGATATTTATTGGAAAGGATTCACTGAATGGATAAATGATTACGTTCGGTCATGTGATGAGTGCCAACACAATAAATCTCCACGACATACGCGATGGGGATTACTCCAACCTCTTGAAACGCCATACGCAGCATGGAACTCTATCTCGACAGATTTCATAACCCAGCTACCGGAATCACAAGGCTACACTCAGATCATGGTAGTAGTCAACTGATTCACAAAAATGGCACACTTTATCGGTCTCCCAACAAGTGCGACCGCAAAGGACGTCGCAACTGTTTTCCTATGAGAAGTTTGCAAACTTCATGGTCTACCCACGGAAATCATATCTGGCATTGATGCAAAATTCTCGGGAGAATTTTGGGAATCCCTCTGAAAGCTGCTAGGGATTAAAATAAAAATGTCGACAGCATACCACCCACAAACGGATGGTCAGACGGAAAGAACCAACCAAGTGCTGGAAGGTTACTTAAGAAATTTCGTCATTTATGACCAAGAAGAGTGGTATCAGCTGTTACCATTAGCCAAATTCGCGTACAACAATCCCACAACTAATGCCCATGGAATGTCACCCTTCTTCGCGAATTACGGTTACCATCTACAAACAGAATAGATGCGAGAGCGACAAGCTCACAATCAAGAGGCTGAATTGTATAGCCACTGGATAAAGACGATTCACAAACGAGTGGTAGAAGCGCTGAACTATACACGAGAGGCGATGAAAAAATACTACAACCGAAAAGTATTACAATAGCCGAACTATAAGGAAGGCGATTTGGTAATGTTAAATGGAAAAAATATTTGTACAAAACAACCCTCGAAGAAATTAAGCCCCAAGCTCTATGGACCCTTCAAAATCATAGAGGCAAAGGGACAGCGTGCTTTTAAGCTTGAGATATCGCCTACATGGAGGATACATCCAACCTTCCATTTTTCGCTGTTGGAACCTTATCGATCCTCGATTCGAGAGGGAAGAGAACAGCCTCCACGGGAACCAGACGAGATCGATGGCGATCTCCAGTGGGAAGTAGAATGGATTGTAAAGAGTGAAATAATCTCTAATACCCGGAAGGTTTGAGGTTGTAATAAGTGAATGTGCGAACTAAGGTATTTTGTTAAATAGAAAGGGTGTTCGGAGGACGAGAACACGTGGGAACCCCATGAGAGTTTGGAAAACTCTCAGGAATTGGTAGAAGGTTTTCACCAGGAAAGCCTGGATATGCCGAGCAGGGCAGATGTTGAATAGGGAAGAAAGGTTTTCCTTGTGTGGACAAGCAAACGCATGAGGTTTTTTACCCTACCTCCCGGAGTTCAAAAGGAATTTCATTCGGTTTTAGAAAAGTGATAGAAGGAAGATCTTAGAAGCATTCGAGGACTAAGCTTAGAGAGAGGGAACTCGTGTTAGGGATGTCGGCACGCTTAGCCTTTCTTTAAGCGAATAAAGACCTATAGTTGCCCTACCTTAGGATTCTGAGTTCTGAAAAGACAAGCGAACACCCCCCTCCCGCACCAGCGTTGGGACGGCGCTAGATGGACAGACGCCGCCGTAGTTGCTTCCCCTCACCAAAGACCTGGTCATTGGAACCCTCCTCGTAACCACATAGACGTCACGGCCATCCGTCCAACCGGACTCCGTTCGCAGGATATATGAGGGAATACCTTTGGCGAGCTTATGCAGGTGGTTGGAGCCAAATCAGCCAACATCGCATAAGGTTATTGAGCACTAAAGACGAGGGTCGTGAAGGTGGTCAATGGGTAACGGGACGCTTTTACGGACAATGGTTAAGCAACACATTCTATACTCTACGCTCTCGCGATGAAAGTTGCAGAAGTGAATGGTGTTGTTGGATGAGGTAGTTTGAGAAATCAAGGATACCCACACTCACATACGTCACTAGTATTCTCGGAGACTGACGGATCCATACGATAATGATATGACTATGGAGAGATAATGGCCATTGGTGCGATTATCGGGACAAGTCTATCTTATGCCTCGCAGCTGTGGAGTGCAGAACATATCTGCAATGCTGAGAGGTTGGATAACAAAGCTGGCCCCTTTGTTGGTTCGATCATGGAGACCATTCTGCGTATGCACATTGTAAACAAGACTCCATGCCGACAAAGATGGATCGTGACCAATGGACTGATGTGTGGGAGCACCGTCAGGAAAGTTCATGGTGTTGCAATTTGGAAGTCGAGTGAGAATACAGAATTGTCAGGGTCAAATGGTGTTCACCCTTTATGAAGAAAGCTGGAATTTGTTAGCACGGGCTTAGTTAGTATGAGAACTAGATGTAGCCCGCGACCACCCAGATGCGGCATATAAATATCGAGATGCCTCCTGAGCTATTTGAATATCATCAAGCAACGGAGAAGAGATCTTATCAATATAAAATTGTTTACGCTAGAAAATGTTTTATCACTCGATCTACCTCTATTCCAGAAAATTGAGCCTTCCTAGACAATCTCCATCTACGATTAAGATTATCGGCCTGAGTTATCTCGTGTTAGGCAGGAGCCTATCTCATAGTCTTGCGAGATAACTCAGGCTGATAATCTTAATCGTAGACGGAGATTGTCTAGGAAGGCTCAATGATTCAAAATAGAGGTAGGTAAAACAATAAAGATTTTTCTAGCGTAAAACTTATATTGATAAGATCTCTTCTCCGTTGCTTGATACTTTTCAAATAGCTCGGGAGGCACCTCGATATTTATATGCCGCGTCTGGGTGGTCGCGGGCTACATCTAGTTCTCATACTAACTAAGTACCTGCTAACAAACTCCAGCTTTGTCCTAAAAGTGCGAACACCATTTAACCCTGACAATTCTGTTATCTCACTTCGACTTCCGAATCGCAACACCATGAAATTTCCTGACAGTGCTCCCACACATCAGTCCATTGGTTACGATCCATCTTCATCGGCATGGAGTCTTGCTTACCATTTGCATACGCAGAATGGTCTCCATGATCGAACCAACAAAGGGGCCAGCTTTGTTATCGAACCTCTCAGCATTGCAGACATATTCTGCAACCGACATCTGCGAGGCATAAGATAGACTTGTCACGATAATTGCTCCAATAGGCATTATCCCTTCATAGTCATATCGTTATCGTATGGTTCGGTCAGTATCCTGAAGATACTATTGACGTGTGTGAGTGTGGGTATGCCTGATTGCTCAGACTACCTCATCCGACAATACCATTCACTTCTGCGACATGCATTGCGAGAGCGTGGAGTATAGAAGGTATTGCCTAACCATTGTCCGTAAAAACGTCTCGTTACTTAGTGACCACCTTCGCGACGCTTGTCTTTAGTGCTCAATAACATTATGCGACGTCAACCGATTTGGCTCGAACCACTTGCATAAGCTCGCCAAAGGTCTTCCCTCATATATCCTGCGAACGGGATCCGGTCGGACGGACGGCCGCGACGTATATGGGGTTACGAGGAGGGCTCCAATGACCATGTATTTGGTGAGGGGACGCAACTACGGCGGCGTCTGCCGATGTAGCGCCGTCCCAACGCTGGTGCAGGAGGGGGGTGTTGGCTTGTTTTCTTTGAACTCAGAATCCTAAGGTAGGGTAACTATAGGTCTTTATTCACTAATGGAAGGCTAAGCCTTCCGGTATGCCTAACATCTCGCAAGACTTTGAGATAGGCTTCCACCTAACAGTCAGGTGGTGGGCATAGAGTCACGAGCAGTAGGGTGCCAGCCTATCCAAATGTCAGGGAAGAGGAGAGTGGAGGGCTAACCGATACAAGAAGCGCGAGAAGGGCCAACGGAACACAGGTCACAATGTTTCCAAAGGTCCGACCAGACTAGCAGAGCACAAAGAAGATGGTGCAATACCATACAGCTATAACAGGGCACTCTATAGAGAGGTAAACTGTAAGGTTGTGACCGCACCAAAGACTTTACGGAGAAGATAAAGATGTGATAAATAATTCAATAGAATCAAACGGTAAAACTTAATATCGTTAAGTGTCACAAATCATGACTAAGCAAGGAAGATTTCACATGACTAATAGTTATTAGTCATAAGGTATGTTATGTTTCACACTATGCAGTCAGTTGACTCATAGTTCTCACATGACTCGCACTTGCGTGTCATTGTTATGTTATGATTGGTTGATGTTTCTATGACTCACGATTGTGAGTCATAATGATGTAATGACTTTCGCGCGTGACTCACATTATGAGTCACGAGTTCCACAGAGGTGACGTGCTTTGCGCACCTGATATGTTTTATGTTTTATGATTGGTTTACGGCATGTCGCGCAGTGACTCATAGGAGTCATCTGATGGATTTCGGGCATGACTAGTTATGAGTCATAGGACTGCGTGACTCAAGTTATGAGTCACCAGCCTTAGGGTTGTTAGCGTGAAGAGTCTATAAGAAGGAGACTTGCTCACAGTAGTTAGAGACAAACCTTCTCCCCTACACCTCCGGCGATTGAACTCTCAACACCATGGGAAATCATCACGGACGGTTCCCTCTCCCCTTCTTTGATGGCCTAGTTGCCTAGAAGGGTGAAGCTACTCCCCTCCGCCTCTCCCCTCTGATTCCCTCCTGATGGCATTGTCTACGGGCAGTCTTTGTCTAGGGGTTTCACGGTTACTCTCCCCTCCTTTTGCCGCACTGTGTTTCGCTGCCCTCGCTTAACATTTTGCACGGTCGGCAATCCCCTCACCTCGTCAACGGGTCGGTCGCAGTCTCGGGCTATCGGTGAAGTAGTGGCCCCGGTGGCTCTGCTCTCTGGTATTGCACTATCTCCTGAGAGTCCTGTCCGGTACGGTCGGCATCGTTCAAAAATCGTGATCTGGCTTCGGTCGCCTTCCCTCGTACTTCTCGGTTTGGGTCTACCCCTCCTTTCTCCGCTCCTACGGTTTTGTCGGCTTGCACCCTACTGCCTTCTTGCCTTGGCTGGCACCCTACTGCCCTCACCGCCTGGCCTCTGTTCCCTCATGATGATCTCGAGTTGGGATCTGGTATGGCTGCGTGCGTGCTGGTGAACTTCTCTTGTTTCTAGGGGTATCATGCTGCCGCCTCTGTCCCTCGCGGGACATGCACCTCCCCCGGTCCTTTTTCCGGTGGGCCTACAGTCTTTACCCTGTCCTGCCACACACTTCCTATGTGTTGGTTTGGATTCGGATCTCCGTCTGCGGTTTCGCTTGCCTCTTCGGCCGGGCTTTTCGCCCTGGGTGCTATCACCCCTTGTGTGTGCTGTTGAGGCCATGACTTTGTCCGGCTGGCTCCTTGATCCCTTCCCTGATTCGTCAGAATGGGGTCTACTGTGGGCTGAGGGTGGGTTGTCTACGGTTCTTGGGTTTTGGTGTTTCCTTTCTAGATGGGCTTGAGGTTTCCTTACTTTTCCTCGCTTGTTCACTGTCGGGTTGGGGTTTCTTCTTAGGGGCTGCATGCCTGCGGAGGTTTTTGGTTCATTGTATTCAGGCCTGTATTTTCTCTTGTAGTTTTCTACCCATAGCACCGGATAGTTCGTTAGTCCCAACGGTATCGGGCAGGGTCAGAGGGTTTTTAGCAAGGGGGATGAGGGATGGACTGTTGCCGGAGGTTGTTTGGCTCCATACCGCAGGGTGAACAGGGCCTTTTGTACCTAGTTAGCTTTTTAGCTTGACGAACAAAATTTAAAAATGATATAAAAAAAAAAAAAAAAAGATCACAGTAGTTAAAGCTCTTGACACAACCATCTAAGTAATACACCACTCAGATACTGGGGCACGGGCCAAGGCCATTGACAGTGACCTTCCATAGGTGCAATATGTTCGAGATACCCAATGTCCTTATCTCTATACTACCTCGCTTGTATGCGAGAAGTCTATTCCTACACGATAGGACTTCCTACGATCACTATACCTACTACGAACACAAGATGTTAGTCTATAAGGATAGAGGAAGCAAACTACGTAAGCTATGTCGATAACCTATGATAGTAAGATAGTCGTTTCCTGTTAAGAACGACCACAAGGAAAGCCTAGTTTGTTACATTAAGCTCTAAGCTTTACTCAATTACTTCTCTCGAGGAAAAGTTGGTTATCGAAGTAGAATGCCAAACGCTTAAACTTAAGTGGTAACGGGGGCACCCTATAGAGAGGTGAACTCTAAGGTTGCGACCGCACCAAACTCTCAAAGTAGAAGATAAAGATGAGGTAAAATAATTCAGAAGAATCAACGTTAAAACTTAATATAGTTAAGCTCGAAGCTTCACTCAATTTAGTTCTCACGAGGAAAAGTTGGTTGTCGAAGTAGAATGCCAAACGCTTAAACTTAAGTAGATATCAGATTTAAGCCTTTGACATTCACCACTACTTCCGACCTTTGTGCGAGCACCCTGTCCTGCTCAGGGTTTGTCTGAGGTCTACCCTCCATCAGGATTTATCCTGCCGGAAGTGTCGGACCAACTCGGGTACACTTAACTCCGTCAATAGGATATGAGTTTCTGCAATGCATCTCCAATACAACGGCAGGTGGAAAAACTCTTCCTATCAAAGTCATACCAGTGGCTAGCTGTTATGACAACAACCGGAGTCACTACCTAGGTGGTGGACTCACTGGCCCAGTGGCAGTTTCGTCTATATCCACCGGGGTCATAATTACGTGACCGGTGCCTGGTACCCGGCGTTGCAACACAGGTACCTCGACACTCCCGGGCCGGAACTCATTCATGCTATGGGAACCCACGATCGCACACTTTACAACCATGGTTCGCAAAATAGCACATCCGAATAAGGGCACCT
>Ga0307509_10001025_pt1 | contig 48019 bp, 49 predicted proteins | sample 10_EM_MG_FD_202245 | JGI IMG/M metagenome (GOLD analysis project Ga0307509, IMG submission 202245) | Populus trichocarpa ectomycorrhiza microbial communities from riparian zone in the Pacific Northwest, United States - 10_EM | ecosystem: Host-associated > Plants > Roots > Unclassified | place... | reverse complement strand
ACCATAATATATATCTTAGCTGTAGTAATGTAAGCGGTGTACAGGTGGAGCCGAAACACAAACTAAGTAAAAGAATACACGGTAGTGTTATGAAATGCACATAGGAAATATAACGGAATTTCAACATGCCTGTCATAGCAAAGCCCGATACAAGTTGCGACTACCAACTACGCACTCAAACCCTCACCCACCTCTCCGGTGGCTAAACTATCACAGGACATACCCCCCTTCGCTCTCAACCGTCTATGATATGATAGCCCCTCCCATCCCCCAATCTTCCCCGCCTTTGACCTAATCCCCTCACACGCCCAACTCCAACCCCCAAATACCAACCCTCCCCTCCGCCGCCGCTACCCCATAGATGATACCTCCCTCAACGCCTCCCGCCCCACCCACAGGGAAGCCCAGTACACTATGCATCTCCAATACCCTTACCAACTACAAGTCTACAACCCCACAGAAACCCCCTTCCAGACCTCACTGGCTGCCTGGACACGGTAACCCAACCACTCTCACACCCCTCCCCCCCCCCGCACGACATCCGCGCCCATCCTCTCGCAAAGCCAAAACCCCGAAATCTACGCTCCCAAACACGCACTTCCATATAGCCACCACTATCGAGGGATTGCCCTCCCTGTAGGAGAAGAAGGCAAAGCGTTAATAGAGGAGGAATTGGTGTACTGGTTCGACCAAGATGGACCGGTTCTGGTGAGGGATGAGTCATGGAACTCGGGCGCTGTTATCGTGGATATGAGGGCTTTGTATTCCCGGGAGGGAACGTGGCTCGGCAGTGGACTTGCGGCGGGGATGCGCCACGGTGGGAGTGTGAGGCTTCGGGATTGAGGGGCAAAGTTCATGGGTTGGATGCGGGGGATGGGCCCTTTGTTGCTTTAAATGGTGGGATCAAGAGTGTTTGGATGGGAATTTACTCTCCGCTTAATGTGGAACAGGGGATAAAAAGGTAAGCCGTACTCCCAAGTTGGAAGGGTTGCTATCATTTCATAAACTCACCGCTCCTGAGACCACTGCGAAATTCGGTTGGGATTTAAAAGTACCGAGTGAGTCACAATGACTCAACCGGTCACGCACGTATAGTTGATACCCACACAACCCTACACCCTCCCGGAAAATCACCATTGCACAAAGAGGGAAGAAAGTATCAAACTACCGACACGTAAAACGTCATTGGTGCGGTATATTATTAGAGGCATATTATTACATCGAGAGTAGAGATCTATCAAACCAACCCACCATCTATTCCCCCATTCCCCTCCATCTCTGCTTGAATGCTTCTTCTATAGCTTCTTCTCCTTCTCTGAAACCCCGCTACGGCCTGTCGCCACGTGATATCCTTTCTCAAACACCCACTCAACTGCTTGCTCGACCGGGTGATCAAAAATATAGGGAAGCGCAGGGACAACTGCAAGGCCCAATCCAACAGGACCCCAAGTCCTAATCTTCGGATTCTTGTGGTTTTTCAGGGCGAGGCCAGAGTAGCGTACAACCTACCACCACTCCACCATTAACACTGAACTCCGCAAGCAAACTAAGATAAGGGAGGAGGACAGGAGAGGGGGAATATATACCGAATGAATAGTAAAAGCTGGCAAAGCCATACTCGCCAAACTCTGGAAAACAGCCCGCTGAACCATCACGGTCCTGTAGTCCTCTAAAAACGGTACATTACCCTTCGGATGCAACTCCACTTTTGCCTGCCCTGCATCCTTATCCGGCACAGCCTCCTCCTTATTTCCACCCTGCCGGTTCCTGATAATGTGTGCCGGCTGCAAGAACATCGGTACATCCGTCACTCCCAATCCCCCACGCAGAGTTGCCTGGTTTGCCAAGTAGGCTTTGTACCCCTCGTTTATGACATCCCCGGTCAAGTACGCCCATGAGACACCGTACGCTGAGCGGATCAGGGTCGGGTATGCCACAGGACGGAATGACTCGCCGATGTCGGAAGTATAGGCTACGTATCTGTGGGCCGAGCGCATGATTGTCTGGATACGGTTTGCGTAGGCGGCCCAGCGGATTTTGGTGTCCGTTGTGTCCGGGGCCCTTGAAGGGAGAGGTTAGTTTTTACATTGTGATTTGAGAGGGAGGGAGGGAAAATGATGAGGAAGGGGAATTGATGGAAGAGGGGGAAAGGAGAAGGGCACGTACTCTCCCTGATAGATCTTCGTGATGATTGAATCATTCGGTCCGGTTTTTGGAGGGTCGGGATTTTGTGGGGCGTGGGCGGGCATGATGGATTCTGCTCGTCCTGTGGACTCTGAGTTGAAGTGTTTGTATGGGTGGTTGTTGATTGCAGGGTGTTAAATACAAGTAGTGGGGGAGGGGAGGGAAGGAGATCTGTCAGGATGGAAAAGGTCGGACTGCGTAACTTATCGGTAGGGGTAAATTTAGTGGAAACCGCTATATGACGTAAACCCTCCGGGGAACATTCGTTCAGGGAATAGGTCACGTGGCCCATCCACTGACTAATACTCTTGATCAGCCACAGAACACCTCAAATCCCAATCTAGTCCGTTTCACTCCACCCTCATCCGCCATCGCCCACCCTTCCATCTATCCATTGATTGATCCTCTTTCCACCACTAACACATCGGAGAAAATCACCAACGCTCTCACAATGGTTGCAATGTACACGATCGCTGGCCGGCAAGTCGGTTCTCACGTTGTATGTGCCCATAATTCCCCCCTCTCTTCATGCTTCCATTGACTGATTGATCGTCTTGTAGCTCGCAATGGCAACCCTCGGTACTACCTTCACATTAACGGCGCTATCAATGGGCGGGAAGAAGACTCAGACTACCCCTCCTATTCAAGCTAGTAGTAGCGATGAGGAGAAGTTCATCAAGTGTGTTTTACTTTTCAACCAACGAGCGGTTATTGGGTGGAATGACTGACGGCGGATTGTTTTAAATAGGGAGTTTCTAGCAAAGGCCGAGGCGGAATCGAAAGCGAACCATTAAGGGTGGGATATCAGTAGAAGTGGTGAACAACGATGGATGGAATTCCCAAAATTGCGTACATATCCTGTTATGGAAGTCGGTAGATTTTTGAAAGAAAAGGTTCTTTTTCCTTACCTTGGCACCAACCACAAATCAATTCAAAATTAGGAAGATGGATATTCCGATTCTCAAATCATATTTCCTTATAGCTAGACAGATATAATACCTATCTATCGGAATTTAGGTCTAAAAGTACAAAAATAACCATCGCAAATAGCAGGAGATATAATGGTTCGAATAGGTAGTTACAACTCAACCGAGTTTCCGCCCTTGTCACTGAACTGAGCCTGCCCTAACTCATAAACTAACCCCAAAGTCAACTTCGCGTGTTGAAGCATGTGATCGAAAGAAAGATATTCGATCTTGTCCTCAGTAGTGTGAATGTGATCATCAGAGTCTGAGATATGTTAGCAAAATAAATTCAACCCAGCTAACGCGTGATGACAAACCGGAGAAGGCACTCTCAATAACAAAGGCACTAGGGTACCCAGCCTTGCTAGCGCTAGCGTGATCGGAGCAAGCATATCCGCACTCGGTCAACACATATGGGATATCGCAATACTCAGTGATAACCTCCTTAATGAACTCGGTCAAGGCAGGGTCGACGAAATCGGTGATGACACCGACGCTCTCGGGCTTCCCGGCCTCGAGGGTTTTCTTGACAAACCCAGTCATATCCTGCTGCAACATGGCAACAACCTCGCGCCCCTCCTTCTCATAAGATCTGAAGATGGCCTGGCTTCCCCACAGTCCGAGCTCCTCGGCAGAGTACCAGTGAAATTCAACAGTGTTCTCTAACTGTTCGCCAGTTTTAGCAAGGTGAGTAACCAAAACGCGGAACGCTTCGAGAGTAGTAACGGTTCCAGAACCATCATCATCAGCCCCGGGAGCGGCGAGGATTGACGGAAGGAAGAGGTTAATGGAGTCCTGGTGAGCACCAATAACAACAGTCTTCTCAGTCTTTCCGGGAATCTTAGCGATGATGGAGGACTGGATCCAAGTATGTGGGAAGGGCTTAAGCTCAATAGAAGGCAGCAAATGAGCCGCGGTCTCATTGATCCTCTTCAACAACCACTCCGATGATTGGCGACCGGTGTCCGACTATGCGCCGTTAGCAGCTGTGCACGTGCACAAAAGCGTTTCTAAAGAGGATTACCTTAGCATAACGAGTATAAAAAGAGGTAAACTTCTCCAGGTTTCTCTGCATGTTCATCTTCTCAAGCTTCTCCAGGAGTGGCTTGACTATCTTCTGTTGTTCAGGCTTGGGGGGGTACTTGACGGCCGGCTTCTTTTGCGACGCAGCTCTAAAGGCATTCTCATATCCAAGATCTTGATAGTCGGTAACGTCCATAAAGTTGAATCCTTGCTACAAACGAATCACCACCATCAGTCATGATGACTTAGAGGAGGTCGCCAAACCCTTACCCTCTTGAGCTCAAGCTTCTCATCCTCGGTTACCCACTTGGTCTCAGTAGGGCTAAGATGGATCAACCTCTTATCCGGGGTCTCCCGCGTGGAAATCTCTCTGGACTTTCCAGTGACAAACACGAGTTCCTGCTCCGGGGAAGGAACCACGATAGCTCCTGCGAGCTGCGAGACAGACGCAAGTGAAAAAAGTGAATACGAAATAAGTGACTTCATGGTTGCAGTTTATTCGCAAGTCTTGTAACAAAGAAAGAAAGTATCTTGTCTGAAGTTTATGAGGGTGTTGTTGTGATGCCCTCAGTAGCTAATAGAGTTGAGAGGGGGAGAAAGGGAAAGGATGGGGCGAAGGACGACTTAGAGCGGGCATCTTAGAAGGAGGCTGGTAAGAGGGTAACACCGCCGCTGATCCGGGCCGCTGGGCCGGCCTGCGGCTTGGCACAGCGCAGCGGCTCGATCAATGCAGGTGTCTAATCCCATCCCAGTTAGTATGATACATCGATGGTTAGTTCAATGACAAAACTTCAACCGTCCTCCGGAGCCCCCTCTCCCTTTCTCGCATTAACACAAGCAACAATGTCGACACCACGGCAAGTTCAACATCCCCTCAGTTACCCGAGCCCAAATTATACTGACAATGAAATAGGGTATATACCTACCACTGCAAGTTTTGTTCGAATCTCTTCCTAGCCTCAACACATGACTTCAAGACACTTCCAAAGCGCAAGCCCCCGGGTCGCGACGGGGCAACAATAGTTCCTCTCCCCCCTCCACCAAAGCCCGAAAAAGAAACAGGTCCTTCCGATGCTGGATCATCTGAGGGAAGCTCCTCGCCTTCGGAATCGGAATCTGAAGCAGAGGCAGAAGACGTGCCCAAACCAGAAGCCTCCTCAGACAACCCCACAGAGCAAGATGAGCTCAGCCCCAACGAGCCCCCACCCCCAGCCTCCCCCTTCGATCCGGAGAAAACTGCTCTAATGGAAGACACCGAAGCAACTAAAGGCTGTGCCGGTCCACCACCTAAACCTCCTGCTACTCGCCGGAGAAGAGATAAAGACGACTATACGCTCCTACTTTCACTCACCAAAGACCGGTCCGCAAAAATTATCGACCGCGAAGATGGGTTCGAAAAGAGGTGGATATGGCGATGCGGAAGGTGCAGATTGATCGTTGGTTATCAACTTGACGACGCGCACTTCTCACCGACCTCATATACTCACCCAAATACTATTGCCACGACGGGCCTGATGGGTGGTGACGCTGGGGCGGGTGAGGACCGCGCAGAGAAGGAGAGGAAGCGAGCAGAAAGGAAGAGAAAGAGATATTTATACATACTTCCTGATGCGTGTGTTTCGACGGAGGAGTTAGGGGAGACAGGCGCGAGTGGGCAGCAATAATGTGGGCGAAAATTGCCTCTGAAAATTGTATAACTAGCTAAACCTTACTTGTATCTCCGCTGAGCGTGGTGTTCTGGTCCTCGCCTGGGTTGCTTAATTAGGATTATATCATACCTAACCTTAGAAACATAGAACCCTCTCGTTTGAATTATCCCAGTTGCAAACCACACAAGCCAGCACAGCGCGAAGCTTCCTCCTTTCTAGGCTATCCTAGTGATATTGGCCCTGCGCCATCCCTGCTAACAGCCACTGTACCTCGAGAACATTAGACGTCCCCCCGGATGAGACGCTTGTGATCGACATTTACCTACTAGCCACCTGTGCTACCATACTATCCTAGCGGGCACATGCCCCCCCAACTCCAACCTCAATATCCCACCATATGCGGTACCATACCGGCGTAGTTAGCCTGAATCATCCACGCGCCACCTGCGGTCAAGCCTGTTCCTTAGTTACCGCAATTCCTCACTGGTCGCGGGTAGAAAGTTATGCCAAGAAAGTGTTCTGCTGAGATATCCACCCTCTAGGAGGTTAGGGCCTGTTTGGCAAAAATGGGACAGTTCCGTTAGGGGACCGTTTCTGCCGTGAAAATGGCCCTCTCAATTTCGAAACGGAAGGAAAAGGTTCATTTGTACAGTACGGGGAAACTGAACAGAACCGTTGTATCCAAACAGGTCCTTAGCTATCCCCTTAGGCTTCCTTACCAATACCGTAGCCTACAGTTAATAGGAACCTACGGATAACAGCGGCTTCAGTTATTCTACTAACTTAAACTTACGGCATTTACTAACACACATACCAATCTGACAGCAAATTAATGCAAATTCGTAGAAAAGCAAAAATTCTTGGATATAGAGTAACTTACAGGATTACATCCCGGCCTGCGTGTACTAGTAGACCTCAAGGGGCCGGAGGTGGAATGGGGTAGCGCTCAGCCCTCAAAGAGATTACATGATCCGTGCTCTCTACCAACATAATTTCCCCGAAGATGTCGACCTGATGCTGCACGGTAGACACTTGACACGAGAAATGTCCATACCGGTACTACCTTGACCAAAGAGATCACGAATTTCCTCTGGTGAGGGTTACCCCATAAGAAAAGGAACACTTTTCTTATACCGACATTCTTGATAATATCTGTAATCGACTGATGACCTATCATAACACGAAAATCTCTGAGCTCAAGATTATGTTTTCTGTCCCTTATCGATACTTAGTGATTGGTAGTTTGGAGCGCATTCTTATCTCGAGAGTCTCCTGGATGTCTTCCTAAGATTAATTATAAATTCCCTGACTCGGTATGGAATACAGCTAGCGTCTTCATCCTGGGGCAACTGGAAGCGTTGAATCGACAGAACTTCACTCACCGGAGCCATCGAAACTACCGCCCAAAGGCGCCATTGGTCATGGTTCACCGGAACGAGGGCCCATGCCCCTCTCTCCCTTATACACTTGTTGAATTCCCAGTGGTTGACCCCCCCCCCCCAAAAAAAAAGAAACCTTTCTTTCTCTTCCATGTCTATCTCAATCATATCCCCTTCCATTTTCCCGGTTCTCTCATATTTTCACTCCCCGGTTGGGTTCGTTGTTGTATCGCGCATCTTAGATGGCAGACGCTAGGCCGGTAGCTGGAGTCTATAATACGAATATTGATATGTATACACCTACACGTCAGAGCGGGGTGAGTTGATATGAGACCGGAGGAGTTTATGGTTATTTATGGGGTTTGTCACCTGACTTCCTATTCCCCCCTCTTTTCCTTTTATTTATAATTATCTGTCCTGAGCATCTAAAATACCGGTATTCTCATATGTTGGCACCAGAGCATGCAGTACTCGAGTACAGCACAGTTTAGCAGAGATTGGGCCAAGATGCAGCAGTCCGGCTAGATATTACATCGAGTGATATCAGGTGACCACAGGCAGAACGTCCGAATTGTAAGTTAGCCGGAATTGCGAGAGACGCCAATGGTATGATACCGAGAGGGGGGCTGTTATTGATAAGATACATGAGAAAACGGTGCGCTTAAGTATATGATCAATACCCAGGGTGTGTGTCCTATGGTAGTTCACTCATGGTAATCTATGCTATGGCTATCGACGCACCCGGCAACACCGTAGTTCTTATCCCGGATACCATACTCGAGTAATGAAGACCAGACAACAGCTTGTATAAACATGCCCAATCCTTTCTGTATAAGCTTATGTGTCTAATGAAATAGACTACCTAGTAGATCCATTAATTCTGGGGACCAAGGTTGTCCTACCATTGTAGTCAGTCGTGTGAGGTTTGACTTCCTTACATTCTTAAGGCCCCTTGAGACACCCTCGCGTCCCTTTCCGGTAACTTAGTTTACGAGAATGGTGTTTAGCCTCCCTTATCCGTTGCTTCTGGGCCAACACCGCCACTCTCTAAAAGTATCTTCGCAGTTTCCTTGTGCAGTTCCCCAGCAGTCCACGACTCCCGGTGTTGTGGTATTATAGTTGCTTATGCTTGAATCATAAGTGGTAAGATATTTCTACGGTTGGGCCGCCAGAGCGTAGAATGTGGTAGGTAAACCCTAGGTAAACTCCAAAGAAAACCGGAAAGGAAATCATCAAGGGGTTAAGGCTCATATGTTTGTCAAAGGGATATTGGGGGAAAGAGTGGCGACTTGGGCGGGCTGGATGGTTGTGCGAAGAAGGGCGTCGTGAGTACGGTCCTAGCAAATTTAGCTCCATAAGGTTACCGAAATCTGCTTCCAAGGATCAATTGACTGCCGCTAACCCTCTCCCTATCCTATCGTCAAAATTAACCCCTATCTTCTTGGAGACAAGTGCCTCTTCCTATGATACCATAAAATTGTGCGAAATACCTAGCTAGTGTGCTAATTACGAGTCTATTAGCTTATCGCCTCTAGTAAGACCAGTAGGCGCTTAGGAGCTCAGTTTTCATAGTGATGTGGAGGAGTAGAGACTGTTCGGCGACTCACAGGGTGGGCTTGAGGGGAAAAAAATACCGTCCTATAGAAACCGGAGCCCAAAGAAGTGCCTGCAACCGAATATAAGGTTTAGGACAATTCAACACGTTCTACAAGGATGCGGTACGACAATAATATCCAACTCTGCATGACACTATGGCAGAGGTCAGCACGGATACCAAGTGAGGAGTGCATATCCCTCAAGTGGTAAGTAGGGGTGGGTAGGGTGAGCTGGAGAATCGGAAAACGAGAACGTCAATCAAAAAAAAAGGAGTAGTAAAATAAGTACCCCCCTAACCTATCTCTCCTTCTTCTTTCCCTTTCCTAACACCCGCAATGTCATAGCTGATTACAAGGTAGGGGTGGGGGGTTCGGAACAGCGTAGTCTCACTAATAAAGAAGAGGCGGCATTGACGCACTCATAGGGCCTGCGTTAGGTGAGCTCTGGGGGACCGCTCCTTTGGAGTCTACTGCTTTTAGCTCGTGGACTTGGGTTAGAGGAATATCTCTCCCAGGCACATCCACCCCAAGCTAAGGCGCAGAAGACCCACTCTATACAGCGATAATTTTGGTGAAGCTACTGTGGCTCTTTACTGAACCCGTAGGGGCATTTCCACTGACTGCCGCCTTCCTAACTCCAGGATCGCAATCCCGCAGCGTTGGGTGCCTCGAAATGACAAACCCACGGCAGGCAGTGAAGCAGCGAGTTTAGATGTACGGTGTCCTTCTCTTGAGTCTATATCCCCAGCCTTTTTAATCAGATACGCCCGGGTGGCAGGCCGAATGTAACTAACACCGTAAAAGGGAAGATACTGTGACCAAAACTAGAAGCCCTCATCACTTGATGAAGTCATAGTACGCAGTACCTTACCGTGACACAAACTACGTGCTATTGCCGAGCGTGATGACTTATCGGTAATGGCAGGACCTCACGTGCACCAGCCAGGGGCAGAGAGTAAGTTGCAGAAGCCTCCCTATTTTGCCCAGATTCGCCTTATCTCATTTCACTCGATAACCCTCGAGCGGTAGCTTGCGTATCTCAAAGCCGCCAGGAGCAGCTAAGGCTCCGCCGTACCGGAAAACTGCCATACCTGGCAATGCAATACCATGTAAACCTTGGTGTAATTCATCAATCATACCTCCCCACCCTTCCTCCACCTCTCTCCTCCTCACCGGGTCTCCTACTTATAACTTCCCCCTCGCCTCAACTCCAACCCCCCCATCCACCAGCACACATTTTCCTCCAGCGATAACCACCATCCCATTATCCTTCGCAAAGCCCACACACTCCTCATCATACGCCCCCGGCTGAAGCCAGACCGCCGGAATCCCAATCTCTGCTGCGACCTCTAACGTGGTCCGAGTCACCTGCGGTGGGGTTATAAAACTCACAGAGGTGCCCTTCGGGTTCTCCAAGTCTTTGAGAGAGACCAAGGTTTCGTGGGTTAGGACTGTGGGAGTGCGCGGGTTTATGCCTGTTACTGGGAGGGAGTGGGAAAGGTACCAGGCGAATACTTGGCAGGGTTAGCCGAGGAACGAGGAGGCAGAGGGGGGGAGGGGAATAGGGGAAACCTTTGTGTCCGTATTTGTTAGGGTCTGGAGTTGCGCCTACGACGGCAAAATACGGTGATTTAAAGAAGGATTTTATGGTTGCTTGGGACATGGTTTGTTTGGTTTGTTTGCTAGGTTGCAGTCTGAATGAAGGGATATGGTGAGGTGAGGTGATGTTGAAATTCAATCGATGTCGGGGACAGTAGTAGGGTCTTGGCGGTGGGGTTTTTGTTGGGGTTAGGCGAAATCTAATATTTCTGGCTGAACTAATGTCATTGGTGGGTTGGCTTCACTGTCAGTGAATTACCATTGGCGCTTGTTACTTGTACAAGTATTAGTTACCAGGGCATATCAAACAATTTATATATATTGCTCAGTTTAAACTCTAGATTAGGTTTGGCTTAGAAGAATAAATATATGTGCTCGCGGATCAGCAATATAGATCTCAATATGCTGCAGAAAACAAAGGTTTGGGGGGAACGGCCGGAATAATTCTTTCTCCTCAGAGAGCTAAGACCCAATACCATCTGCTCACCCGCAGTTTGGGATACTAGGAGACAGTTACATATGAATCACATACGTTTATCACAATTTCCCAGTTCCCTGAAGAGACCCGAAACACCACCTATATAATCCGCGGGGGATTTGTCTCAAGTAGTGATTGCACCCACGGGGTAAAGCCCGGAAAAACGGCGCAACCAGCTTTTCTCCAGGTTTCCCCGGCGAACCGGGCTATTGGGATCGCAGCGACCAATTTAGCTCATATAGTCTAAGGTTTTGGTATAAGTCAGAAGAAATACCCCCAATGGAATCAGCAATGGTATGTATTTTCCCATTTTTTCTGCATCCCAGAGAACGTTTCCGCGCATGCAAGCTGTCTCTCTCCCAAGCCTCCTCAAGATACTAGGCACCCCCCCAACAGTGCACGTGCCAGAGAACTTAGCCCGGAATCTGGCGTGACTTTTGAACAGGTATTTCCGCAGGGTAATCCATGTGAAACAGAGTAGAGTCTCGCCATGTCATTTTTCTCGTTTATAGTCTTCTCGAACGAAAGCGTCCATAGAAAGGTTTCGATAGCTTTTTTAATGTGCTGGGATGTTCTTCCTTGAAGGGCTACTCTCGCTGAACCACCCCGACCAAGCTAAGCCACCGCCTAAAGCATGAAGTGCAAATCTGTTGTACAGTACATCACAGTACTACTTCTGTCCCGAAAGTACCCCTCCTACAGTCTTAATATTGTTTGCGCCGTGGATGGGCAAATGCCTTGGTGATTAGGCGCATTACACAAAGATTCACTAATTTGAAGGGCTCTAGTCCAGGCACCCACACAGAACCCAAGCGGAAAGTTTTCCAGAAACTAGTTATTTATACTTGTGCATGTAAGGACCGTTCACACAGTTTCCTGACCTTTATCGCGCCCTACGAAGCGAGCCCACGACGTGGCGAGCGCTCTGGGGATGCCCGTATGCGGTCGTGCACATGTGCCTCTTTAGAGGTTGTAGCTGATTTAGGAAGTTGCGAGAGTATTGTGGATCGTAGGCAGGGGTATGGATTATTTTAGAGCTTTAGCCATTTACGGGGAAGAACCTCCTGGCGCGCATTTCCTTCCCTATCACGGGAGTGTGAGGAATATGGACATGAGTGGAGATACAGAGGATACCCGCAGGTGTGATGATCAATGGAAGGACCACGATGCTTACGTTTTATTTATGCATGTGTCTTTACCGTTAGCTTAGTTTCAAAGATAAGCTTGTTGAATATGCCCCTCCCCCCCTACACACTGCCCAAGTTCCAATAGACTCCTCTCACTCAACCGCCTACCACTACACTATCTATTTCCTCACTTTAATATACAGTAGTTTTACGGTAAAAACTGCAAAGGTAAGAGTATAGTAAGTTTACGACCGAGTAGCAATTAAGTACAGGTAATGCAACAACTTGGGATGGAGAGGAACCACCACCGCTTGGGCGATCTGGGGCGGTAAAAGTCGTGACCATGCACACCCATCTCATCTTGGGGGCACCCGAGTGTGGTGTTGTGATCAGTTGGAGAGTCATGGTTGCTAAGATGCTGACTCAGGTCACTTGAGTAATATGGAAGAGCCTAATTCTTATCACAGCTGGGAACAGTTACTGTAAGTCAGCTGCATGCTAGTTTGGGCTTAGTGTACCCGGTGGTAAGTTTTACCGTCGCGAATTGCTCACCGGATTGTCGAAGGGTAGTTTCTCGTTAGTAGCTAGTCCAGCAGTCAAGTCTGACTACCTATTTACTTCAGGTTTGGATCACGCTGTACCAGTACTGTATTGTTCTGTACTGTGTTTTACCGTGCGCTTTGGGCCAGTGATACCCCCTTCAGTCTTCGAATGGGTACTAAACGCAGTCAGTCGGTACTGTACAAGTAGAGTTTAATAGAGTACTTATAGTACAGCACAGCAGACTCGGCTCCAGTAAGCAAGCCCTGCACTCATAATAATAGAACTACTCTTGGCAGAATTCCCAAACTCGACTAGCCCATCACCACAGCAGCCGCATTGCAACAAACCTCAAGTGCTCTCCGGACTCACACTGCAGGCTGAACTAAATAGAATAATAAATTTCGACTAAAGGTGTGCGCTACCTATCATACCCCTTCCACCTCAGCCAAACCTACCCTCCCGAATATCACGAGGCCTGAGTACTAGTACTAGCCCGTTCGAGAAGCATCCGGACAGCCCGACGCCAAGATGTCTGGTTGCTTCGTGAATTGGGTAGCAGTACAGCACTTATGTTACTGCGGACCGACAGCCCAAGCACCAGTCCACCGCAAAACTAAGCCTCCACAAACCGACACTACAAACCCCCGAACAAACCCGGCTTGAGAGCAGTGAGTAATGAATACCGGCGCCGTACGGGAGAACCCGCACCCGCGGATACGATACGGAAGGTTAAGAATGGTAGAGGGGGGGTAATGTGCACCTTCAGTCAACCAGGTTAGCAACAAAGTGCACTTTCCATTGTAGAAACTTGCTGGCGAGTGGGGGTCTTGTCGGTTTTCCTCGCTATGTGTAGGAAGGGACAAACGGGTGGGGTGGAGTATAATAGCTATGATAACTAAAAGTTGTACTGCACAGCACTCCTGCCTATAGTACACGAGTAACCGTAAGTAGGAAATTGTTTTTGCATTGAGCGTTTATTGCATTCACGAAGGAGTTCTCTTGCGAGCTGTTGTAATAATAGTTTGTCATGTTTCTATATACAAAATATATTCCCTTCTCTCTTCTGGCTAGCTGCGAATCAAATGACACCACCCGCTCCATTCACATGAAAAGAAGACTCCGAGAAAAAAGGAAGAAAGAAAAGTCCGAAATGTACACCCTGGGCACTCCAATGACGCTGCGCCGTTGAGATATGAAATGAGTAAAGGAAGCAAAAGAGAATAAAAAGAGGAAAGTAAATAAGATAGGGGGCTAGATGTACAGTATGGATGTATGTCATATTGAGTGACAGGTGGCGCTGAGGATGGAGGAGGTTCTAGGGAGGAAAGAAAAAAGAGAAGTAGGAAAAAAAAAGGGTTGAGGAGAAAGAGAATAAGAAGGGAATGGAGAAGCCAAGGTAGCAAGCGAGTAGTTGTGTTAGCGATATTGCCGAAGATGATTATAAAGGTAAATAAATGTAAAGCAAACGCCGAAATCCGAAATCCCCCCATCCGTGCCTCCATCCATAGTCGCTCTGTCGGTATATCGTTGAACGCAATAATATCATACACCACCCAACTAACACCCATCCACTCAAATCCAAGTCCATTGAAGAATCTCTTCCTGCCTCACCCTCCGGGGCTCTTCGACCGATGCCGCCTGATAAACCAAAACTGGCTCCTCACTCCTCCTCCCGAAATCGAGATTGGTCTCAACTCTCAGATTCAACAGCCGGTTCTTCTCCCTCGAGGAACTCCTCTGGTGCTGGGGTTGCGCTTGTTGCCTATCTTGTGCATGCGCTGGTGCTGGCATGTGCTCGTGGCGATGGGCATGAACATGCGGCAGCTGGCCCACGCATACAGAGCTATTGTAGTACCCCCTCTCCAGCGAATTATAAGATGGCGGGGGTACTGGTGGAACGTCCGTTGGCGGGGGAGAAGGCGGGAGGATAATTGCCGAGGCAGAAGGGTTAGAAGATGTAGGCGGGTTTGGTGAATGGTGTGAGCTGTGGTGATTTCGTGGGGTAGGTGGAAGTGCCGGCGGAGACGGTGGCAAGCAGCGGAGGAATTCGTCGATTTCATAAGCTGTGCTCGCGCGATCCTCCTCTGCAGGGGATTTCGGCAGGGCGGAGGATAGCTTCAGGAATGTTAAGGAGCGGGTTAGGAGAGCGGGCATTTTGTCTTTCTGTATGCCCTACGATCTTGTGAAGCGATGCCAACAAGCGGTTATGGTGGTAGATGGCTGATTAGGCCGGATGGTAGTGGTAGATTAGACAGCTTGGCTAGTAAGGGTGGAGGGGTGTATGTTTCGTAAGTCTATTGATCGATCGATGGGTGAAGGTGAAATGTTTCGTACCCACGAAATCCTCCAAGTGATGATACAAACCTACAGAAGGAGTTCAACTCGAGGTGGGTTAGGCTCAAGTAATATACCCGTAAGGCAATCCCCACCACACCCCACACAACTACCCAAATCCAGTCACCCACCCAAAAGGCCAGCCCAGCCAACGTCCCAGGCCAAGCACACCACCAATCAGTATTTCCTTCCCCGAAGGCTATGCGGTGCAGCATACGGGACTGCACTCGAGGACTGTCCTGCACAGGCGTGCAGGACGAGAAGGAGCCATCGCCGCTGTGTGTTACCCACCCATTTTTTCTTTTCCCCCCGGTCTTTCCGATAGATTCAGATGGTAATACCGGCACCATAATAGCAACCCACCCACAAATAAGGAACGGCAGAGAGGGGACAAGAAAACAAAAAATAATAATAATACTCAGGTCGGATGGAAATTTGGGTAAGACTTGGAGATTTTATGCAAAGCCTTGTGCTGGTAACGTAGCATAAACGCCTTAGCGCGGATGTCATGGGAAGTCACTCGTGGATTGTTGAGGGGGCTGTAGATTTTCGTCGCTCTTCTCCCCCGAATCGTGCCATAAGAGTTTACTTCAAGAGAGGTAGAGTGTGATACAGCACTATTCTATCCTTCCCCCGGTATCTAAGGGCGATCTGGCGCGTTAGAAATTATGCATGTAAGTGCACCGCCACGGTAAAGTTTAACTGCCAGCCAAGTCACTACCGGTGGACCAAGGATAATTATGGAATAGCAACACCCACTGCCGGCACGAACAACCAACCATCCGTCACTTAACAATACCGGCACTGTAACATTTGCTGCCCCGTTCATCTAGTATCATTTCGCTTAGTTCGTCTAAACTACCGTACTAGAGCAAAGCGAGCGCGTCGGATCATGTCATACCCTTAAAAACTGCCTCAATTCCTTCCCTCTCCATTATCATTAATTTGTTGCAGGGTACCGTAAGGCATAGAGGCAAGAAGGGGACTAGGACTTTAGAAGGAGGCGCTGTAGCAATTGTAATCTCTGAAACGGAAGGACTGAAGGCGCTATCCCTGAACAAGGGGATCTTCTATCACAACTGACCTATTATGATAATATTGCTCATGCGATCGCGGGCGCCGTACAAGAATTATTGATTGGGAGAGGGAACAACCAATACCACCATCACACGGAACTCGAACTTCTGCTATCATCAATGGTGGTCACGATGGTCGTAGTTTTCGAAGTCTCCACCTTTTATTCCTTTCCAAGTAATGATGGAAGGTTGCACCAAAGATAAAAATGCCTCAAGAGTTTCCTAATCCTCCACCCGGAATCCCTCGTTCTCAACTTTGAAACTTGAGGTTCCTCGCTTACAGTAGTTTACAGTCCTCTCCCGTCCCGTGAAAATCCAGGATGCCTAGTATCATACCGGCAATAGCATTTAGATAGATAAGCCGCCCAATGTGCCGAATTTTCCTGAAAACCGGTTAAAAAATGATTAGATTACAACTACTGTACATTTTAGTGGGTAGGCGTCACCTTACCAGGAAATTCTTCCCATCCCAGCCGCCAGCAGTACCGTGGGAGCGCTTAGAGATTTCGATCGATAGTCTAGTGCTTCTGCTTCACTCCTGCGATACGATATCCCCTGTCCTGGCCAACGACTTTACTTGTACTGTACCGGCGAATGTTCCCTTCAAAGTTGCTTATCGTGCCGACATCGCTGTGCCTAGCTGGTGCATCGAAGACCACTGTATCCTGATTGAGCGAATATCTGAAACAGTGTGACCTCATGCGGCAGGTCGCCTTCGAGGTTTCCCCAACTAGAGATGAGCTAGGTGCTGGGACGGACTTTTCTGCTGGGACGGACTTTTCTCTCGAAGGTGGAGCGCAACTGTGTGAGTGCTCGAGTACGATTAATCTCTCGAGTTATGCACAGTGCGAACTACTCGTACTCGACTACGAGTACTCGAGTAGGGACCTCTGCGGGATCTCACCTTTCTGGTCACCCCTCGCCATTTTTTGCCATCAGCCTTAGACTAGGGCAGAGTCTTCTGTTGCACGAAAGGTCTTTGCGGAGGTTTCTCCGTGGATTATGTAAGTTGGGAACTACTATTTCCGGCTAGCGTGGCATGGCCACAAGCGCTGCGGCAAGAATGGGGTGCTAATATTTCACACTGCTCACATTTGTAAGCTATGGTTGTGAGTTCATCTTTCGAATACCGGTACGGGTTAGAGGCTCAGATCCTCTGTTACCTATATCTACATGGCTTTTCCTCTCCGATGGCTGAGCCCTGGAAGTTTCTCTATTCAAAGATCCCCGCTACACGAGATAGTGTGACATCCGGTCGAACGCCCTCCGCTAGTGCGAGTATCCCGCCTCGCTTTGGAGGCCGGGAAGCCTTACTCGGTGACAAATACTACCTTACGCATCCCTCGCATATTCTTGGCCGCGCCTGCTAGCCGGCGATGTTCCGGGGATTCAACCGGGGGCGAGAGTTGTGCTAGGGGGAAGCGCTTTACTTGGGGGATGTCTACAACATGACCTCACCCACTCTTGGGATAATGGTAGATCCCTAATCTCTCGGACGGATGTACGAGTAAGGTACACATAGCCGCTCCATAGTGCTATAGGGTCAGGGTTACTATGCTCCTCGGAGGTTTACCAGCTGCATTGCATTCGAGCTACCTTCCGTGGTATTGACCTACCCGAGTAGAGCTCCCCGCTGTATCCGCTCCCCACCTTTCGGTTCTATACATAGGTTAGCTCCCTAATGCGGGGGAGTTGTACCTGAGTTACTTGCGAGGCACGCTGCATAGAGAGTCGCCTGCTTCTAGCTCGTAACATCTTGGTACCTCGGCTGGCGGGTGTGTGCTCTAAAATCCACATCTCTCAGTCTCAAGTAAACAGCGAAGCTAGCGATAGAGGTGGGCGGGCGCATTTGTTGGATCTAAAAGTCGGGCGCAAAATCAATTAGTTCCTACAAGCCTGTCTACGACAGAGGTGGAGGGCCTAATATGTGAATGTCAGGGGATCAGTAAATGTGGCACAAGTTCTTGTCGAAATCGAAGAGGGGCGCAGCGTAGTAGAATACAGAATGTGGCTCTCGAGTGACGGACGATGAGGTTAGCTCTAAGACCAGACATTGGTTATGGTTACAGCACCAGATCATGCCATAGGCTATCATTTTGTCAAATTTACCGAAGCTGTTTTGGGTTTTGCACTTTAGGGTTGGCTTAGAGACATGAGGGCTAAGAACCGGGACAAGGGGGGATAAAAGGCACAGGGGGGAGCCACTCAGCACGGTGCCCAGAGCATGAAGAACGCCGTTGCTCAGAAATGACGATCAACCTTCTTTCCTCCCAAAGGGAATAATTGTTATTTTGCTAGTTACGCCTACCTAATATAATAGGATGTGGGATTTAGTACTAGGGGTCAGCGGCCTTGGCAGGTTCTCAGGCTGCAGGCGAGTTGAGCCACTGTTGAGAGGAAGTGCGGTAGGTAGGATCGCTCAGGGATGTGAGGCTTAATACAGGGCACCATGAAAACTCGTGTTTCCACTATCTCTGCCTGACCTCCAATCTCTACTAATTCCTGCCTCAGCCTACTATAGGTTTAGTTTGATAGGCTGATAGGATTGCGTGTGCTATTAGTTAACGAGGTCCAACACACCGGAGACACTCGGACTTGACTGTGTGAAGAAAACACTAATCCTTCCGAGGGGTTTCTGCCTCTGAACACGGAGATTAGACACCGAGCGGAGATAGTAGATAATACGGGTTTTACGGTACTATATAAAGGCTATCCCCCTTATGTGCGGCTATCCCGAGCCTTGCGACGAGCCCTCGGGGGCCTGATTTGAGACCATCTACCGGTATCATACTCTGTCACTGAGGCTGGGGTTGGCTTGAGTTGGAAACCTAAGAATGGGATAAGAACGAACGAGGGTATCATACTGGTATTATAATCTAGAAAGATGGGGTGGGAGGCAGTAAAGGTGAAAAAAGCAAAAACAATGTCCGCTGTTAAGGCGGGGATGAGGTGATCCAAGCATCATATATAATGGTATCTAAACCCGAACCCAGGGCAATCGGGGTTGCAGTTAAGCGGCTCGTCAATCACCTAGTTGGTTAAGCGAGGCTAAGGGCATAAACTTGCTCTCTGGAGTTTCCTTAGGCCGAAATACCACACACCCTTTGCCTGGCCCATAAAGTCAGCCCCCACTATTAACTTATGCTTTCTCTACCGAAGACCCTTCCCTGCTACGGGACTCAAGGGCTTCCGTAGGGGAAGCTTCACGAGAACCCTCCTGAATCAAGACCCTTTTCCGCTTGACGGAAAAGAAAGAGGTGGAGTTCATTGGTTTGTGCTTTTTGTAGCGTGGGTGGTACCCTGACTTGGGTCTTGTTGATTTTAATACTAATAAGCCCTGGCCAGTGGTGGTCAAATGTGTTGCTTCTAGTAGCGGTCGCCCTATCTTTTCTCTCACCAGTGCCATGGTGGATTGGTTGCGCCAGATTTAGCATTGGGGTCGCAGTTCGTGTGAGATAATAGTACTCGGATACCAGGGTTTCAATCTCTCCATTCAAACAACGTACAGGGCTGGTCCGTGAACAGAATTTTGGAGGGGTGGGGATGGGGTTTATAGGCCATATGCACATGCAGTGGTATACCTATTGGAGGAGAAGAAATTCCCTCGAATCTTTAAAGATAATAATTAGTGAATCTTGATTTCTAAGGTGCTAGTTGGTTGAGCTCAGTGCTCCTAATGGGTCAGGCTACTAGTAGGCCGGGCCAAGGCAGGCCACTCCGGAAAATGGCACGGGCCGAATTCGATCAGCCTACGAAAGCCTATCAAGCCTGATAAGCCCCTGTAGGCTCGGTGATTAGCATTGAGAAAAGATCGCTTTAAGGGTATCCCAACTCCCTCCCCTCTTTCGAGTTTCTCGCCTTTGATTCTTTTCCTCTTTAACTTCGACTATTTCTTCCTAACCAATCACACAGCGAGTGATACACAACCAACTCAATAAAGTCTTGAAAATTCACCTCCAGGGTCACTAGCATAGTCCTATCCTATCATAATTACCTCCTGTTTTGTCTCTTCGGCAGAATTACACCAAATCCCCAAGCTAAGAAAGCGAAATTGTTGTATTTTTAATGTTATTTTGAAAACCATTTACAGTTAAAGTTAACACTCCTCGCATTCATACCCCATATGTTACCACCCGACTAGGCACGGTTGATCCACCACAACAGCAGCTCTTTTTCTACAATTAATTTAATTAATTAGTTCACTATCTCTAGTATATTTTAGTGTTTTTTTGCTAATAAAGCGAAATTGTTCCTTTATTCCCAATCTTATTGGGTAATTGGGAAACATTACCATGAATTCCTGCCGTTGACATTGCGTGGCTGCTCGCTATGAGTGGGTCGGCCAAGGCTGTATAGGCCAGGCCAGCCTGCCGGGCAGCCTGTACAAAGCCTATATGGCCTACAGGTGGGCCCGCCCCAACTAGGCTTAGGAATGACCCGGCCTGCAGGTTTGGGCCAGGCTAGATCTCAGAGAGCTTTGGCGGGCCTACCTGGCCCGTTGGGAACACTGCTTAGGAGCATTACGCATCTTACTAATGTGGACCCCGCTTGACTCGTAAGAGAGTTAGATTGCATGCACGAGCAATACTTGAGCGCTAGAGTGTATCAGCATCGCGAAAGCTCAGGAGCAAGGTGAGGGAATATCTTATTGACAGCACGCCCCTCAGCACTGAGCTGCATATCTACTGTATAAGGCTTCTGGGACCAAAATAAAGGTCCCTCTAGATTTGGCATCCGACCTCAGAGTGGCCAAAGATGTGCTCGTTACTTTCTGTTCTGTAGCTGCTCGCCTGTGCCGTCAACATAGGCGGCGGAGAAAAAACGTTTTCAATAATCTTATAATATGAAGCTTTGCCATGTCAGCATGGGCTTGCCAGCCCCGCTTACACCAAAGAGGGATGGTGGGGCGAAGGTGAGGGTTTTGGTAGTCACCATATCGCCCCACTTCAGAACCCAGTTGAGAACAAAAATGTTAAGGTGGCACCAGGTGGGCAACAAGAGGAGGTGAATAGATATTCCAGCAGATAGTCGATAGCTTCCCTACAAGAGATCTCCTTAGCTTAGATCTCAGGATGACATGCAAACGTCCTCAGAAACGGAAATCTGTTTATCAAAGGAAGTGTTACTCCTACGGATCGGAATCAGACCGCAGTTGGAGAAAAGGCCTCGTCCTGCTCGCCTTAGGCGTAAACATCCAGGTCCTAGTAGTAGCAGAAAATGCTAGCATGGCTGCTACTATGGAAGCACATGCAGAATCATGAACTAAGGGGACTATTTGCTCCAAGCCAGGTAGAATCACCAGAGAAGGTATCCTGTTTGCTCCTGAGGCTGCGAAGGAGGAAAGTGTGTTTCACCCTTTAGGGGCGTTGAGGATGTCATTAGATAATGTTATTATAAACATCATTTGGATTTCTAAGTCAGCCGATTAAGAATGAATTTTCCTAGAGTTGGCCTAAGGTGGGATACACCTATAGTGGGGTTACCCTTTGTGAGCCCAACTCCTACTCGAGTATTGCACACTGGCAAATTTCGGCCCTTCCGCAAGGACCGTGGCGGTATGCAATATCGGCTGTGTTCACAAACGTCGCCCCACTATAAATACAATACAATGGCAGGTTGGCTGCCTAAATGGTATTAGAAAGGGTTTTTGGAAAGTATATTTGCCGGGCCCGCTTGTGAATTATAACATAGAAGAATTCCTACTCGGGGCTGGGGCTACGAATTTTGCAAAAGGATATCGAGGAGCATGTTCAATCGGATTTATTCCCAGAGGTATATAGAGTAGAGGTTACAGCTCGGACTTGTGCAGTGCCAGGATACCTATTGAGCGCTTTGTGATCTTGGGCTGCTTGAATTGGGAGCAATGATGGGGTAATTAGAGTGTCTCCATATCGAGTCTGTCCGCTTGAATTTAGGAGATCCGCTGATAAATAGATGGATACGATAAGTAGTTAGCCGTTAGTCCCACATAGCTTTCTGCCTAGTTCCGGGCCACATTTTGCCTCCAGGGCCACGTCTCAGACTAAGCAGACAATTGCGCGACAAATGCTCCTCTAGAGTTCAGATCGGGTCTAAGCCCCGCAGTTTGAGATACCAAGATGCAGAGATCGAGCCCCAATACCACCATATTCGAAGACACTATTTCCACAGCATGGAACATAGTCACTACGAGCTCGGGCGGCACGCACATGTGCGACGGCACAAACGGTGGGGCGCACACCACACCCGGTGGCACTATCACAAGTGCGATCGACGACGCAGTGTCTACCTGGGATGGCACCTGGGATAAGAGAACTCGAGACTACTTTATCACCTCCATTGCCGGGTACTCACAGACTGTTGATAAGTCCTGGGGAGGGCTCGTCGGATACAAGGCTATCGATAAGATGGGATGTCAGTTTAAGGTTGTCGCGGGCGACCAGGTGCTCCTTGCCTTTGACTTGTGGAGCGCTAAAGCTGTCTTGGAGGCGAGTGCCGATAAACAGAGCCTTCAAAGGGGTGGTGAGGTCGCTTTTACTGTAGTGAATGGGATGGATAAAATGCCTATTGAAGGAGCCACGGTGGCTGCGAACGCTGGGCCTAGAGGGACCACCGACAGCAACGGGAAGGATACTTTAACATTTAAAGATATTGGCGTGTACAAGTACAAGGCTAGGAAGGGTGGGACTATCAGATCTAACGAGGTTGCTGTTACGGTCACGCCCGCGGCTCCGGCCCTGACTATGACCACGACTACCGCTGGAATGGGGGGCCAGACGGTGTATTTGTATGATTCTGGGTTTGGGGGTTGCAACCAGTGATTGGTGGTGCTTGTATCATACCGTACCGAGTTATTAATTGGGCACGTTCACAAGGTGCGAGACGCAATAATTTACAAGGGTCAGGGATAAAATCATGGTACGCTGCATAACTAAAATGCTAGTAGTAATGGTACACATAGAAACACAACCCTGATGGGACCTCTATTTCCTCCTGCTTTTAACAAGATATAATTAATAGAGAGGTAGCTGGCATCTTGTTGAATACCTCAATTAAAAAAACAATTCTTTCTAGGCACATGTTAAGCAATGGAAGGCTTGCATTTCTGGACAAGCTGGCTGCTGTGTACCACTAATTTTGACCAAAATCAACAACATCAATACCCCTGCTCCGTTACCCTCCGTACCACTATTTTATCCTTGACCCTTGTACAAGCCGCGATGCTAACTTAGAGACCAGGGTTCAATTTTAGCCCCGGAAGGGTAATCTGTAAAAAAAAACACTCTAGGGCTCTCTGCCCATAGGCTAGATTGCAGTATCAAATACAAGCCCTTTGTTGTGCCAAATGGCCTTTCTGTGTCAATAGTGCTGGTATAGTATGACCCTATGCTTGCCTGACAGACTGCAAGATTATTAGTCTCCATCTTCCAAATTAGGACCAGCCCCAGGTACCCCCACACTTCGCCCCTGGACCACATCCATCCACCCTCTCGAAAGTACACTAATCATTAAGAATCACTCGAAACTCACCTCTCCACATGGACACTGAAATTGCAAGGGTTTCGTTTACTATCATTGGCGAAAATGAGACGAGTCCCCGAACCACAAGTAGCAATACCAACAAACCAGCCATACAGAATCAAAAGAAGAAAGTTTTCCAAGCTCCCCACTATGAGATAGGAGAACTAAAGATTTGATACCACCTTGTCCCACCACTAGCTACTTCACTGCGGGCTTCTGCCAACCTGTTTTGAGCTCTGTCGTTTTATCCCGACTCATCAATCGTCCAGTGACCACCTTGATAAGTTGCTTAGAGGCGGGCAAACGCCTAATGCCACGAGGTCCCTGATTCATCATCTTGGAGGAGAGCGGATGAGAAGGCAGAACGCACAACGCAGGTAGGACAAGCGGAACAACTACCGGCCTACACTTTAGCATTTACCTCAGCTTAGGTGGGACGGGTGAGACTCTACAGAAAAATCTTGTCATGAGTGACACTCTCAGGATGGGCTCTAAGCCCCGTAATGCGAGTGAATATCTTCCCGCACTTGGGGCAGGGGCAGAGATAGGCTCCAAGCATCTCATTCCAATAATCTGCCAGATTCTCCATAGGAGAATCGATTGGTTTGGCTGAGAGAGCGTAGTCGAGAAGGCTAATGAAATCCTTCTCGACGAGTTCCTCCCGGTTGAAGTCCTTAGGGGTCTCGTCCATTGTGGTTTTAGGGCGTTTATGGCGCTGGCATGCTAGGCGCGGGCTGTAGTGCTACCAACAAGGATATCGTCGGGGAGGTCTCTGTTGAGGGGAGTGGTTGCATAATTTATGAGCTTACGAAAGCCCGAGGGGGAGAGGTTACACTAGCACTGTCTAGACTTAGTCTGCTTGGCCGCGCCAGAGATGGCCTTGAACTAGACATCGCAGCAAGGGCAATAATGAGGGGTTGTTGGTTCGGGCTTGTGGATAATCGTAGTATTAGCTGGCCAAATAAGTTCTATGAGTGAAAGGGAAGAAGAGTTGAAACACACTTGCTTACAGTGAAGCTCAGGTGCATCAGTAATGCGAAACTCCTGAGAGCACTCCCACAAGCCACATGCTGGGAACTCCCATCCATATGCCCTTGAACCCCCTTTACCCCTGTTTACTGTGAGTCACCGGCGCTTTGTTATATGATTGATAGCATGACCTTGATGCCTCAAGAACAACGACAGCATATCTGGATTTCATTCATTCTCGCCTAAAGGACAAACAAGAATAATCTGGAAAATGGAGAACGAAGTAGGAGCTGGGTGCGCATTGAAGAAGTCAGGGTGAAAAGAAGAGAAAGGAAGGAGAAACATTAGGAATGGAAGAGAGGCGAGGCTGAGAAAATGGAGGGAATGGAAGCGAAGAGATCAAGGAAGGTTGGACAGAGGACAGAGAGAAGAGACGCAGCGAATGCTATCGATAGTGGGAAAAGAGAATCTGAGAAAGGAAGATGTTAGAATGTGAAAGTTTTCAGAGTTATGTATTTAAGGATGCCCGTTTCCCTCCTGAGCGCGAGGATAGAATCAAGATCAAGACACACCCCCCCCCGACATCAAGCTTCCTTCCACGCAGATAGTTTTTTTCGTTTATTTACATTAATTCTAACCATACACTTGCAACCACAAAAATTCTTCCCCGGATCACTCTCGTCATCCCCTCCAAGCGTATGCAAATCCTAAGCATTCAAAACCATGACTTCTCACTTCGCACACCCCATCCAGAATCTCACTCCTGTTCCAGGGCGGCTTCTACACAACGTTGAACCGGAGGCCACCCTTGCTATCGTAACACACATTCCCTCTATGTCACTGTCTATACCCGAGTCCGCTAAGGTTTGCGATGAATTTAGCTATGTGAGGGCCGTGAGAGTAGGAGGTTTGGGCAGAGTTATTATTCTGGGAGGTATTAAGGTATAGCCATGCTTGCTTTGTAATCGGTTAAGAATGGCTTTATGAAATATATACGAACGGTTTTCGTGGCTGTTTTTTGTTCCCGCTTGCAATGTAGCTGAATCGTGGATGTGGCGGTGAGGGAGGATGAGTAGGGATGTTTAGTCTGGGGCGGCGGGGTGATTTCGTAGTGATTATTTCGCTGCTGGTTTGGGCTTTTTTCTTTCGCCTATTTGGCTGGTAAGGAGACCGGGTGTGTAGGGGTTTTTTCTGTGTAGGAGCCGGATATTCTTTCACACTTGGGATGTGGGGTTGGGAAAACAAGTCATAACAATCATTTCCCAAAAAAACAGAAAATGTTTGCATTGAGCGCCGGGAGTTATCGTAAGGCAAAGCAACCTAACCACAGACCTCCGAGCACATCCACCAGGGTCTTGAACAAGTTTTAGACCGCCGACTATGTCCAATAGCCTATTGAAAAATTCGGTGCGAGGGTGTTTTACTGCTCACCCCCAAAGACTCATTGCCCCACCCACATGGATGCGATGAAGTCGACAAAATACCAGTGGATAGGGAGATAGCCGGGAGCGGCACTTGCATGGCCTATAATATTCTCCAATGACGAGCACCCAATATTCCACCCATCTCATACCAAGATTTCTTTCAAGTTTCCAGATCCCGATTTGACCTCCTACACGAAACTTATGCATGCTCCATCGCTTGATCCGCCGCATTAAACCCTTTCGCGAAGCTGAAACCCCACAGCATTAGCGTGGCAGCTAACTTGAGGAACGCCAGAAATCTTCTATCTAGCAGGTGCAGACCTCGGAAAGCTCTTGGGCAGACGAAATGTTCTGTAAAGGTGCTCCGGCATCCTGTTTTCTAATCATTATCAATTGTATAAACGAGTATTTTTCGATGCTGGAGATGTCTGTGAAGTTAGCATTGATCATGTAGACTCCCATTGTGGGCGTTTTAAAGGGGAGAGGGTCCGGCCAAATTACTAATATTCTGTTCAAGTTAGACTTATCTAATTTAGCTTCCGGTAATTTTTCTTTCCAGGTGGCCCCTCCCCAAAATGACCTATTGGCATTGTGCAACCCTTGACGGGCATAATCAACTATGGTAGCCGTTCCCGCCTATGAGAGATATAAATTTTCGTAGCTATATTGCCCGACCACTTGAGACTGCAGTGCTGCGCACTCAGTAAGACACAGCAGATTCAGCGATTATCAGCTCGTATCAGCGCAGCAGATCACTACACAGATGGCGAGGTGGAGTGTGTGTCCAGGGCATCCACTTGTCAGATTATTAACTCAGCCAGCGATTGCCTGTGGGCTTGGGAGACGCTTGTTACTTGTGCTTTCATCCTCCCACCACTTCAAGATCAAGCGGGGCAAGCAGGGTGTGCCCATGAGCGTCAGCTAGTGTCTAGTTAGGGCCGGAGGTCGGTTCCTATAGGCTTTGATATGATATATGATATTATGATAGTATATTACTTGGTTGCTTGAGCAACGTACTAAAAACAAGTTGACTAAAAGTGCAACTAGAACTTCCCTTTCCACCGGTACAAATGTATATGACCAATCACGGACTGGAGGAGAAGGCGTTTTGGCGAATCGACCAAGCTAGGCTAAACACTTCGGCCAATGATTGTCCGAGTTTCAAGATCTCCCAGGAGCATTATGCATGTTACTGATGCTTACCCCGGTCGACCTGTCTGAGAATTAGATTGTATGCACGAGCCCTACACGGGCACCAGAGTGTATTACTGCGCAATATGGTAAGGATGTTAGAGCCAGCGCGCCAATATCTTGTTGATAGAATGTGCCCTAAAACGGAACTCCATATCCCCTGTACAAAGCCACTAGGAAGAAAAGTAAGAACCCTCTAAACCAGGAATCCGACCACAGAGTAGCCAAAGTGGTGCTTATTACCTTCTGTGTCGTAGCTCTGCTAGTCCGCGTGTAAAGCATAGACCGCAAAACTTTTCAAGAAACGTACTTATAATACCAAGCTTTACCACGCCGGTATGGACTCGTCGGGCCTATTATCAGGGAGAAATCGGGGGAAAGGCGGTGTGAGGATAAGAGATTTAGAGATTCCCATATTGCTTACCCTCCGGGACCCAGTCTGGAACGTAAAAGTTAAGGTAGTGCTATGTTTTACAAAAACGGATAAATAGATACTCCAGCTAAGAGTTGGTAACGGCCAAGCAAGAGATCTCCTTAACAAACCTAGACCCCACAATGACTCGCAAAGATCTTGAGAAACAGACATTTGTTTGGCAAAGGAAGTATTACTCCTGCATATCGGAACCACAACCACAACCGGAGAAAGTGCTCCAGGGCGCCCGTCTCAGGCTTCACCATTCAGGTCTCCATAGTGGCAGAGAATGCCCACAAGATCACTCCTATGGTGGCACATGCAGAGTCATGAGCGAAGAGGGCCGTTCGTCAGGCCAGGTAGAATCGCCAAAGATATCCGGTTTACCTTTGAGGTAACAAAAGACGAAAGCATATTTCAGCCTTCCAAGGTGTTGAGGATGCCATTAGAAAGGATTATTATCAACATTAATGAGATCTCTAAGTTAGGGGATTACAAGTGAGCTCCCCCTAGGGTTGGTCTAAGGTGGGATGCTGTAGTGGGGTCGGCTCTTGTGAACCCATCCCCTACTCGAGTATTGGGCATTGCCAAGTCTCCGCCCTTCGGCACGGACTGGGGCCGTATGCAATAGCTGCTGTGTTCACAAGCATCACCCCCATCATAAGTACTCGGGTATAAGGCATTTCGGGCGCGGCAACACAAGCTGCTTCTCCATTTGGAAAGCGGCCGACATTTTGTCGTTACAGGAAATCCCTCACTAGTTATCACTCGAGCTTCCTTATCTTACTTTGACTACATATAAATGGTGCGCCGGACTTTCTGCTACCCCCAGTACAGTACACCAGCAGGTTGGCGGCCTAAAGGCTGTCCGAAAGAGTTCCTAGGAAGTTCATCTGCCGAGTTGCATGCGAACTATTTCATAGAAGAATTCCGACTTGGGGCTGTGGCTGCGAACTTCGCAGAGGGATCTTGGAGGAGTAGGTTTAATCGGGCTTATCTTTGGGGCATATAGAGTTGGGGTTACAGCCCAGACTCGCACAGTGCCAAGGTATCTATTAAACTCCCGGACTGCGCGTGAATTGGGCGCAACGATGGAGTGATTAGAGTGTCTCCCCAAGGAGCCTGTGTGCTGAACCCCGGAGACCCACCGATTAACAGATCGACACGGTAACTGATCGGCCACCAGCCCCAAGCGGCTTTCTGCATAATTCCGGGCCGCACTTTGGCTCCAGAGTCATGTCTCAGACTGAGCAAATAATTGTACGACAAAAGTTCCCCCAGTCCAAACCCCGCAGTTTGAGATACCAAGAGGCGAACATCGGAGGCAAAGCACCGCACAGGGAACCGGCGAGAACAGTAACACAAAGACAGGCCAAGACCATGCTCACCCACATGGTACCACACTTCAACAAAACCCGCATATTGCTATCCATTCTAGGGTTAGGTTTCCAGGGTAAATCAACTTCACAGAATCACAGTCAATCACTCTCCAACAAAGTTCAAACATCTCACCACACCCTGGTACCATCCCGTTCCCGCAAAAATTCCCAAACTAATTGCTTCTCTAAATTCTCCAACCCAATAAGTTTCCTTTAAGCTTAGCTACAATTATAGTTTAGAAGATTTCATAACTTGACGAGCAACTTCTGCTGTGAAAAAAAGCCACAAGGTTATTCAATCTCAAGACTTGGTACTGGCGGCTGATTAGTGCTTTCTCCTAGGGGGGGAGGGGGGCGGTATTTTTGTTCCCACTTGATTTTTTTTTCATATAATTTGGGCCAGTGAGGGCGGTAGTGCAATGCAGTAAGTACTCTAATCCGGTATGCTTGGAATGGGGTGGTTAGAAGGACACTTAAACCCCAGCGAATCCCCCCCTGGCCCAGTAAAGGAATCTACCACCATTCTCCCATTACTATTCCCTCTAGTCCAATAGTCATGCGTTTCTCCACAAACACCATCAGAACCATCCTCCTAATCCTAACCTCCGCCCTCCTGAACTCCTCCCTCCAAGCAAACGCCTATTGGACAAGGGTCTCCCTTCGCATAGAGGGCTCCAAACGTACCATCTTCGAAGGCACTGTCTACACAACAAAGCACATAGTCACCACGAAGTCGGGCGGCACACACGAGTGCGATGGTACAAACAATGGTGCACACACCACGCCCGGGGCTACCATCATAGGCGCGATCGACGACGCAGTGTCCCTCTGGGATGGCAACTATAATAAAAGAACCCGAGACTACTACATCACTTCCATTGACAATGACCCAACAACGAATGGTGGGTCCTGGGGGCTCCTCGTCGGATACAGGTTTGTCAGGAAGGGGGGGTGTCAAACTCAGGTTGCTGCGGACGACCGAGTGCTCGTTGCCTTTATCGCGGATACACCTAGCGCCTTCTTGGAGGCGACTTCGGATAAAACGAGTGTTCGGCTAGGTGAAGAGGTGGGTTTTACTGTGGTCAATGGAAAGGATGGAAAACCGGTTGAAAGTGCCACGATGACTGCGGGGGATACTTATCCTAAGGCCACTACAGATGCTCATGGGAGGGCTGCTATAAGTATTAGGAATGCTGGTGTGTACAAGTATAAGGCTGAAAAGGATAAGGCTATCAGGTCTAACGAGGTTGCCATCGAGGTCATGGCCGGGATCCCGGCGGCGGGCTGCGATAACACTGGGGGGCATGGGGGTTTGGGCCAGTGATTCGTGGTGCTTATATTTGCTAGAGTTGGGGGAAGTGGATAGTTGACGGACAAAGATGTGAGAGTGGATGTAAGCGGGAAGGTACGATGAAAGATTGCGGAATGTCTTTGGTGATTTCATTTGTTCTAAAGTTGAAAGGAGATGAAAGGATTGACGGAGATGGTTTATGGTCATATCTTTCCTGTATCATCGGTATGGAAGTATGCAGGCAAATAGGGTCGGTCAGACATGGAGAGAAATGGATGAGTGTAGGGAACGATGGAATGGGCAAGCTGATTTCCTTATACTCTATATATTCTTATGTTTTGATTGGTAAGAGCCTGTTTGGCGGGAACGGAAGGTGGGTTGACCGTTCCGTTCCCGCCAAACAGGCTCTTAGTTTATAGTGAGGACGAGCGAACGAAGTTTCTGATTATACCTGCCCTTTAGTCTAGCCCTAGTCTAGTTCGTGTGATCGACCGTTGCGCCATTTGTCAGTCACCCCACGATAGGTCCTCGGACAGTATTGAGTGTTAATCAGACACATTAATTGGGTGGCGAGATGTGATGATTCACAAGCCGTAGGTTGAGACCAGGGTCCAATCTTATCCACAAAAGAGTAATGGAGGACTTCCGGTAGGAATCTGGAAGAGACTTAGAAGTGGTCTTGGCACATTTTCACGCTAAAATCTAGAAAATCAACTTCTAGATTCTAAATTTTCTAAAATCTGAACCACCCCCTCCCCCTGGTTCGGATTTGAAAGGCTTCAGAAACCCAGAAACTTATACATAATCGGCCAATCAGCCCTGAGGCAGTAATTCTCTACACATTAGTCCCTAACTCTCAATGCACAAAATGAAGAACAACATGCTAAGTTACTACTGGACACAATCCTATGAAAAATATTCTCCCGCCAGTATCCATTAGGTTTCATATGTGTGGCCTTATCCCCCCGAAATGATCATAATCTGGAAACTTGGAAAATCGCTTTTTGCTATGAGAACAACCTGCGATCCAGATTCTTGCTCCGAGCTCCAGATTTTTCCAGATTCCTACGGGAAGTCCTCCAATGGGCAAAAGAAACACTCTAGAGCTCTCAGAACACAAGCCAGATTGCGGCGATCGAATACAATCGCTTTGTAGTGCCAAATAACCTGCTGGTGTAATAATATGACACTATTGGTATGATAGTTGTTACGCATACCGGCAGTACCGGCAGCGGTAACCCCTGCACCCCACCACTATTTCCAAAATATAGGCTAAACCACTCCAGGTACCCTACTAATAGTACAAGTAGGAGTACTCGGGCGATGAGGGAAATATTGGGACGAGCAGGGGTTGTGAAATTGCTCGAATTAGTATTATAGCTGTCTTACTTTTTTGGTCCTTTGATACTTCTTCCAAGGTATATGCACAAACCTCTGCTACGGTACCCCTGCTTGTCCCAATACTTCACCCCCACCCTAATACCATAACCCCTCCCCACCCAAGGCAACAACTCCGAGTCTCGTGAGGTGCGACAGAATCTTCTTGTTCGTCCCAGAATTCAACCTCCTTTACCTACAAAATCCTTAAACCCACTTCTCGTGTTATCCTACTGCACACTCGGAAAAAGCTACACTGCGGATAAGATGTCCCACAGCTCGGTGGAGAAGCTCAGATTACTACCAGACGAAATGAGCTCGGAGGGCAAAAGTTATAGTCCTTCTAATAAGCCCTATTCGCGGGGACTCTCCAGGTCGACCAAGACTGTTCTTATGACGTTCCTGGTGCTACTGCTCTTGTGTGTCTGCCATGTAAAAAATAGCGAAGCCATATTTGATGGGAAGGAGCTAGCGAAGGGGGATTATGGCTGGGGGGATGTATGTTCCCCCCACTCCCACTGTGAGATTGATACCTCTAAAGATAGCGAACTAACGAGCGACTACAGATCGCCCCGACCAAAGACATTAAACTCTACCCCTGCTTCAACGGCTACAACTGTGCCCGCCTGGCCGTCCCGCTAGACTACACCAACCCCTCTCCAGGCCGTACTGCTGCAATCGCAGTCACAATCCTCGAAGCTACCGACACTAGCAAACCCTACGGCGGCCCCATCCTCATCAACCCTGGTGGTCCCGGCGGCTCTGGTGTATTAATGCTCCTAATATACGGCAAAATACTCCAACAGGTCATCGGCAGACACTACTCCATCGTCGGCTTCGATCCTCGCGGCGTGAATAATACGACCCCCACATTCTCCTGTTTTGAGGATGCACTGCAGAGGAGGGTCTTCAGTGAAAAGGAGGGCGGGAAGGTTCTTGCCGGTGGGAGTGAAGTTGCGGAAACACACTCACGGTTTAAAGCTCTTTCCGAGAGTTGTGGAACGGTGGCTGGGGAGGAGAAGGGTGGGTATGTCAACACCGCATCAGTGGCTAGGGACATGCTAGAGATCTCGGAGAGGCTTTGGGGATTGAGTGGGGCGAGAGGGAGAGGGTTGCAGTATTGGGGCCTCAGTTATGGGAGTGTGCTTGGGAGTACGTTTGCTGCGATGTTTCCTGAGAGGGTTGAGAGGATTGTTGTCGATGGTAACTACTTCTACCCTGTTAGCTCTGCGGGAAGAGGGGAAGTGTGGGACTGATTGAGATGAACAGGAATCTGCGATGCGGAAGACTACTACTCCACGGGCTGGAAAGCCAACCTCCAAGACACAGACAAAGTCCTCGCCAGTTTCTCGACATACTGCTCTCAGGCCGGCCCTCTGAGATGCGCTTTCCACACCGGCTCGACACCCAAGGACATAACCATCCGCCTACACAACCTCCTCCAAAAACTCTCTGCAGAACCACTTCCCATCCCTTCCTCTCAATCGACCACCAACGCCCCAGAAATAATCACAGAATCAGATGTTCGCAACCTCCTCTTCTCCTCCCTATACAATCCGCTAGGCGCATTCCCAATCGTGGCCCAGATCCTCGCTGCCCTCGAGTCCGGCGACGGGAAGGGATACCTAACGATAGCTCGCGTAGGCCTCGAATGCGACTGCCCCGCAGGCCCAAAGACGCCAAATCCCGGCGGTGAAGCAAGTCTTGCGATCGCATGTTCTGACGGCGCGCCAGTGCCCGACGACAGAGTAGCGTTTGGCGAGTACCTTAGAGAATTGACCTCGCAGTCGAAGGTGTTCGGAGGCGTGTGGGCGAGGTTTAGGCTTGCCTGTACCAATTGGAAATTCCGCCCGAAGGGGTTGACGTTCTCGGGGCCGTATAGTGGGAACACCAGCACCCCAATGTTGTTTATTGGGAATAGTAGGGATCCGGTTACTCCAATTATAAAGTATCCTCCCTCATTCTTTTCCTACCTATCAGTGCTAATTGGTGTATCTTAGTGCGCATACCATGTCCAAACGCTTCCCCGGATCAACCGTGCTAGAGCAAAACTCTGAAGGACACTGTTCGATATCCGCACCATCGCTATGTACAGCAAAGTACGTCCGTAGGTATTTTGAAACAGGGGAGGTACCCCCTCCAGGCACAATTTGTGAAGCAGATATGAAGCCATTTATCGGCGCTCGGGACACGGTTAAGACCATGGGCGCGGAGGACAGGGAACTTTTAAAGGCGTTGGAGAAGTTGGCAGAGTTGAAGCCGAAACTCTGGTTCGGCATCTAACGTGGACTAAACGAATTGTAAAATAGAATAAATGATACCCAACTCTTATCCAGGCTATGATATGTCGGTTCCCGCGATGCCCATGATGAGACGGATTAGATCCCAATCAACCCAACCCCAGTTTTTCCCCTCCCTTCCGTTCCCGAGGCCATCCCTGTACTCGAGTAATGCTCTGTCCAGCCACCAAAGAGAGAACAGAGTAGGTTACTGCAAGCAGAACCATAAGTTATTACGCTATCATACATCCGAACAACCGTGATAAGCCGTCGCCAAGCCAATCAGTCAGCCATGCAGCGGGGTTCATCTCTTGCTTGTCAAAAGCACTGTAATCTACTCCAGTAGCTACCTACCTTACCTCACCCTCCCAATAGCATTTTAACAAACCCCACCTTGACAACTCACTCGCTCGCTCACTTATTCACTTACCCACTCACTCATTTCATCTCATTCCATTCACTCCACTCCACTATAACACAAAAGATAAATTGAAGATAGGAAAACAATGCTCTCCCGCACGGTCCGCGCTGCACACCCACGCTTCACCCGCTCGGTTCGTGTCTGGGGGAAGCGCTGGGAGACCGAGGTCCGGAATGGGAAGAGAATGGACAGGAGGAGCGAGTACGTACCTGGGAGGGGCTGGGTTGTTGAGCGTGCTGAGGTTAGTTTCCCTTCTTCATCCATTTATTGTTTGGGCTAGTTGGATTGGGTTGGAGATAAAGTTTTAATGAATGCTGCGTAGGAGGAGGAAGAGTATGATGACGGTAGCGAAATCGACTTGATTACCTTGAAGCGAGTACCCAAGGCACAGAGCAGCTGGGATCCGGGCGTCGATAGGAAGAAGCATGATCATGAAGAGAAGACCGGGTTCTTGGAGGGCTTCTTTCAGGAGCCTTCCCCTTCATCGCCATCACCATCTCTGGGTGCTAAGAGTGTTATCCCTCCGCAGAAAAACTCTGCCTTGCCGTCCGGTGTCGCGGCTGCCACGCCTACCTACCCCGATCCTGAACAGGCCCCTCCGCCACTCCCTCCCCGGCCGACACAACCCCCATCATCACCGTCGCGCGATAAGTCCGAGTCGAGTTCAATGGAATCGGATTCCGGCTCTGACTCTGATTCTGACATGGATATACTCCTCCCCAGCGATGTTAGGTCTTCTGCCGGCCGTCCAGCGAAGAGCAAGTACGAGATGGAAGTTGAGAGAGAACGGAATATCAGAAGGGAGGCCATGATCCGGGAATGGGAGAGACTACGTGAGGAGCAGGAAAAGGAGGAGAGTGCTATGCGTGATATCAGGGCCTATAGGGTAATGCGGGAACAGAAGGAAGCCCAGAAGAGAGAGGCTGAAAGGAGGGAGACCGAGCGGAGAGAAGCCGAGAGAAGAGGAGCCGAAAGGAGGGAGGCTGAGAGAAGGGAGGCTGAAAAGAAAGAGATGGAGAGAAGAGAAGCTGAAAAGAAAGAGATGCAGAGGAGAGAGGAAGAGAGAGAGGAACTCCGACTGGAGAGCCAGAGAGCCGCCGAAATCGAGGTGGAGATGAAACGTGAGAGGATTCTCCAAGCCAAGATAGAAGCCGAAAAGGAATCACCAGCCGCTGTGAGGGAAAATAAGGAGGAATGGGATTGGTCCGGCACTGACACCCCCACCGCCGAAGACATCTATAAGACCTCGCAGTACCCCCCGGTGCGAAAATACTTTGTCTTAACGCGAAATCCATCCACCAATGACTTCAACTTTGCACCCCTTCCTCTTGCCCTATCCCACATCTTGCATGAACCCACCACTCCGATGAAAGTGTTAGAAAACATGCAGTCCCCCGAAAGGTTTATCGGCTACTGGGGTGCTGTCCAAAGATTGGGCTTTGAGATCGTGGCAGGAGAGAGAGAGTGCGTCGTAGTTTGTACCTCCATCGAGGATGCTGATGAGAAAATGCAGAGCATGCTCCAGGAAATCGAAGGGATGAGGGAATTCCAGGGTAAACCTGCCCTCGAAGACGCCGCGCCACCCAAAGGGCTGGATGCAATTGCAACAGACATTGCGGGCAAAATCGGCTTTGGCGGGAAGCCACCGCCAGTAGTCGAGGAGGCGCCAAAAGTGTTCGAAGAGTTCTCCAGTCTGGTCGGCGAGGCTACCAAGCCTATCGAAAGAGAGCCCGAGCCCGTTGAACAAGAGACGGTCAACCCAATTGAGGAAATCACCGAACCACAAGACGCCCGTGGGCCTAGGGCCCCGGAAGAGGATTTCAAACTCAAGCCTTTGGACGCCAAACGCTGGGATCAAGTCACCGAGGATGCAAAATACCCAGAGGTCGCCAGGGAAAAAATCGAGCCTGGACCAGTACAGCATGAGGTCATCGTCACACCACCGATGAAGGCGGCAGCCGAAGATCCCGTAGAGACAGAAACGAACAACGCCTGGCAGGACAAGTACCAATTCACCGAGAATCCAGAAAAGGTCGTTCAGCAATCCACCGAGGGGACACTATCCACCGAAGCCCCGGAAGTCGTGGAAGAGACACTAAAAGCAGAAGAACCAGCAAAAGAGTGTGAGATCACCACTGCCGCCGATCCCTCGACCTTTGCCGAAAAACAATCCCCCACGACACAATCCCCCTCTCCTGAAGAAACCACCCCCGAAACTTTCCTCTCACCGGCCTCAGAGGTCGCGCGAGAGAACTGGGAGAAGAAGCGTGGATCCCCACCATCCCCAACCCCAGCCGAGGAGCTCCTGACGAAGCCAGCGCTAGAAAAGTCCTCCCTTGCCGCTCCTGCCCCCGCGAACTCCCAGCAACAACAGAAACAACAGCAACAGGGAAAATCAAAACAAGGCAAAAAGCCAAAGAGAAAGATATTCTGGACAAGCGTTTGGGTGGCGGCGGCTACTGGTGGGACATCGCTCTTGCTTGAGAATTATTGTTGAGCACTTTTGGTTTCGTTTTGTCCCTTTTGTTTCGCCTTTCTCCTCTCCGTTCTGCATGCTCCTATGGTGGTGGTGTATTGTACTTCTGTTTTCTCGCTTGTTTGTTTGCATGTATTCCTTAATTGATTGGCATAGTTTGGCATGGCTTGATGAATTACGTCCACTCTCTCTCGAGTTGCAGTAGTCCTCAGACTGGTAAAGTACATATAAGAACAGAATTGACCTGATTTTCTTCATAAATTGTCACTCGTGTTGAGCTTTGGTCCCTGGCGGGATGGCCTGCACAATCTTTCTGCGAAGGCGTTAATGAATCACTTGAATGCAACTACTCGGGCTTTAACCTCCTAGTTCGGCCCTGTTTCTTGTAATTTCTAATCTGTGAGATTCCCGAGATTCAATTCTTATCCAAGTTATCCCCGATTTCTACCCCCATCTCCGAGCACTAGCTGGTCCAGTCCCCTGCAAGCCATGCGGGACCCAGGCGGCAGGGCTGAGGCAGGCAATGGTTGTATGGCACCAGTGTGAGGGAGGGTAGGTTTGATATCATTGCTGGCCGTAGACGGAGTTAGATAAAGGGGCTGTGTTGCACAGTCCTTTGAGGTGACAAACGGCTCAGATCACGGCTTGCAAAACTGCCCATTTACGCCGCGTTTGGCACGCCAGTATTAGACTAGAATTTGGGCTGGAAGTGCGGACTGGAAAACGGAGGTTCAGGAACTACGAAGCAGGACCCTGTGAACTGGCCATACCAAACTCAGCAGGATTCAGATTTCGGACTTCGGAAATTGAATGCCAATCCGTGTATCTGATATAAAATAATAAGAAAAGACCTAGGTACAGTCCCAGAAGTCTACACACAACACCTCGATTGATGCAATGGGTGACGCCTTGGCATAATGCCAGCTCCAAAAGAGGTGCGGTTAAGCCTTTAATCCTAACAAAATTAGAATAAAAATAATAAAAACTCCCCTGCTCTCGTGGTTTGAACATCTACGAGTTTTTTTTCACAGTCAATTTGATGTCCAGGCCCCGTTGCATCGATTGAGGCGTTGTGTGCAGAGGGCCGGAACCATATATGATTTATTCCGGCACACGAAAAGCGCCTGCGGTAAGGTAATCTCCCGAACTGCTGTAGGTCAATATTTGCTACCACCTTGCTAATGGAGTTGTTTTCCATGTTAGGTTACAGGCATTATCGGTTTTTAGAGTTCTTGGATGTTTGAACGAAGAAGGGAAACTTTAGCCTACTTCCGACGAGTGAGGGAAGCACTTGAGTACTCAGATATGTTCCATAGCTTCTTACTTTATCCGTTGCTAACACTCGATACCATTAGACTAACATGCATATACAGCAAGCCTCGACCAAGCCGTGTCCCCCACGGCTAGAAAACCCGACTACGTGATTGTCTTTTTTCGAAGAGTCGCTCACTCATCGATTTCACCAATACCTCTTGCGTAGGGTCTTTGCGATACTCAATTATCCCTACTCGTAGACCAATCGCCGTACAAGAGTCCCAACTTCCTCTGGTATCCCGAAAGTCCCCCTCTATCAAATCACCCTGTCAATCACACAATCAGACAACAACCCGAGTGTAACCCCATGACCACCACCACCTCCTCTTCCTCAGCCACCTAATGAACGTGAGCACAAGTTCCAGCAAACCCAGCCCATCACGACCGGCCGCTGCTCGGCGAGGATTATGATAAGATTATAACACCTCCCCGTCGACCACATACACAAACCCAAGGATACACCCATGCCCATGCGCCACCGCCGGTGGAAGCTGTGGGATTCTGGATCTCGATAACTTGGAGCGTAATCAACCTCATGCATTGGTGTAGAGAAGTTCGGTCATGTGAATTGGTCCCCGCTCCCCCCCCCTTCATGTCCCATATTCCTCATAAAGACGACACTGAAAAGATAGGTCATATTGAGGTGGTGTAATATTATACTAGAAGAACTACAGTAAGTCGAATGAGGTACGGGTGCAGAGGGGTTCGGCAGGGAAATCTCTTTTTCTCGGATTCTCTTTGTGTGAAATTTGTGAGGTTTTTTTCTTCTCTTTCTTCTCTCTCTTACCGCAACCCGCTCAGTAGTTGGTGGAGTTAAGCTCTTCCTCCATATCGCTTGCAGCACAATAATACTTGTAATAAATAGGACAGGAATGCGAAAGGAGCTTTATGGTGGAGTTAGGGTGCTCTCAGAGAAGATTATATACCCTATTCTTAGCATGTTTAGGGATGATGTGGGTAGAAACCCCGGCATACCCCCGGCATTGCTTAATCTTTCTACAGCTTAGTAAAACAAGTTGTACCTCCACCCCCCCAGAATTATTCCAAGAGCTATTGTTGAATGCGGTGGTGTTGAGGTGATGACGTTGTAAATGTGTGAGCTACCTGTGTTGAAGGACTATCTCGACTATTGCAATGTGGAGCACGTGTGGGCTCTAGCCTGGCGGTTTAACGACTAACCTACACACCAGGATAAGTTGGCTCTCCAAGCCCTGAGTGCCTTTGCCGAGCTGACATCCATCGAGTGTCTTTGGTGTATTCCCAGTAGTAGCACTATGCCTTCCAGTCCCCAAATCTGATGAAATACTTCCACAAACATGGCTTACATTGCTCTAGCTAGATTTTCCCTTAAAGTTCCCAAATGCCAACCATGTTACCATAGCGAGTTTCGACCCGTCCATCTATACCAAATGTGGCTGTATCAAATTGCAGACAATGGTCCGTCCATCACACCGATAAAAATAAGACATAACATTTCTACACCGGCGCGATACCACTGCTGACATCCAGCATTATTAAACTGCCCAGATCCAGTAATAGCTGTTTCTATTTCACGCTTCCCCCGCCACCATTTTGTATTACCGGAGAATCTCGCAAGCCGGAACTCTAGAAAAACAGGTCCATAACCCGGTTCGGCCATGGGTTTCTCCGGTGGATGGCCATACCCATTAGTTTGCCTCGAGTCTTAGCAAGTCTTCCCGTATGCTCACATACACTTTTCCACCGGGCTCAGAGACCACAGGCTCACTTACCTTCATTTACGAGTTCATAGAATATAAGAACACTATCGTCCCCCAACCACCAGCTTTTTCATCGCACACCAGAGCATCCATTCCTTTCTCGCTCGGTTCTTGGTCATTACTAAAAGAACCCGGCTGTTCACTCACTTTTTCACACCAGAGTTGATCTCGGTACACTGTTTGAGAATCGCAGGTGGCCAGTTGTTTCATTGCCCTCCTCCTCCTCCTCCTCCTCCTTCCCTTCCTTCCATATCTCGGTGGAAACACCATTTCCCCATTTAGAAGAATCTCCACATAATCACTCAAAATGCTCGCTCACCACGAGATTGTCGCTATTCTCCTCGCCTTCATTGCCGCTTCGGCCATTGCCGCCCCCACAATGCGTATCCCGGCCGACGAACTGGTAAGGCGGGAGGAGGCCCAGAAGGGAAGGTAGGTCGATATCTCTTCCCCAACATCACCGCAATTCATTCCATATCGACCAAGTCCCCTAGTTATTCCCCTGGGGTGACGCTGACAAACTTGTCAATAGTGAGTTCGGAGATGAACCATTTGTACGAGTGGATACTACACCGCCGAAAGAGAGCACGCCAAAACCCCTCGTTAAACGCGTGTGCAAGAAAGGTACTGGTCCTGCTGGTGCTGGTGCTGGTGGTGGTGCTGCTGGTGGTGGTGCTGCTGGTGGTGGTGCTGCTGGTGGTGGTGCTGGTGGTGGTGCTGGTGGTGGTGCTGGTGGTGGTCGTGGTGGTGGTGCTGGTGCTGGTGGTGGTGGTGGCCGTGGTGGTGGTGGTGGTGGTGGTGCTGGTGGTGGTGGTGGTGCTGGTGGTGGTGCTGGTGGTGGTCGTGGTGGTGGTGCTGGTGGTGGTGCTGGTGGTGGTGCTGGTGGTGGTCGTGGTGGTGGTGGTGGTGCTGGTGGTGGTGCTGGTGGTGGTGGTCGTGGTGGTAATGGCGCCGGTGGCCGTGGCGGTGGTGCAGCCGGTCGTGGTCGTGGCCGTGGTAGGTAATGCGAAGGGCAAAAACAAGAGGACCACTCTTGTGGTGGAGCATAGGGCAAAGTCTTCCCAAGCAATCGATATTTTTATTTCTCCATTTCTATCCTTTCCTCTCCCCCTCCCCTCCTTTAAGCCCCTTTTTATCGCTTCAACACCGTTCTTTTACTTCTCCTTTCTTGTCTTTAGCCATTTGTCGTACATGAAGAAACTGGTTTAGATAGGCAATGGGAGGGACTATGGCATCTAGTACAGCATTATGAAACCAAATAAACATTGCCCCATAGCTAAACTCAACATCCATTGTTTTTTTAAAAAAATTGCCAATCCCGAGAGAATCAAGATCTACCCTAAGTCTGCCGAATTCACCGCCCCGGAAGGAAAAAGAGGCTTCTCCCAGAGGTGTTTAATCCGAGTGAGTTTCGCCATACCGGTGATATAGTACTCGAGTAGACCGGTGACATACCGGTACTCTTCGCCACCCGGCACAGGGCGCTCATAGAAAGTCACTCGGAGTGGCTAGGTAGCCGTGCCCTGAATTGCACTTGACCTGACAGGGGTGGGGTGGCTCACCTGTTTACGCCGGCCGGCAAGATGAGACCGAAGCCACGCCTGTTCCCATCCCTACCATTCCACTCCGACGCAGACACCAATCTTAAAAATAGCTTCCACCTCCCGATAAACTCTCAGCCTCCCCTCGTATTACATGTTAATAATCCACTCGCCGGCTCTGCAGGGGGTAGCAGAAGACAGGAGCCTCCAGGGCAGGGCTTATTTGACCCCGTGTCAATAGGAATAAACTAATCGCCGCCAAGGGATTGAAAGCCGGTGGTTTTATTCCCTTGAATCAATCTCGGCCTCTTTTGGAGGTGAAAGGAGTTGTTAGTGAGAAAGTGTGTACAGCGCAGTGCTAGTGCTACTGTGATAGCGGTGAACGGTCGGTTGGTATACCGTAGTAATGGCGGCGGTGAGAGATTTATCCTCTGGAAAGTCAACAACATTATTATTCGCGAAAGTGTAAATGATTGTGTTAGGGTATCATGAATCAGGGTTTGCAATGATAGGATGAGGTCTTTTATTCATCTTCCTTTTCAAGGTATCATAGAAGGTTAATTCCTTGGTGATTGCCCGAAGCTCCATTCCGTGAGGTATAGCACCAGTAGTTCGAACGATTGCCGTCCGCGGTCTTCGGAGGAGGTTGGGAATAAGTTGCGACGCGACAGGCGATGTGCTCCAGCGTGCAGTATTCAGCGCTCGTGACTATGGGTAACAATGTGATGATTGTGATTTGCCTGTTAATAACTGGTCGATGGGAGCACTCATAGCGTCTTAGCCCAGATACTGGGAGGGAAAAAAGGGCTAGCATCAAAGGATAGGTGTCCCAGATTTACTTCCCAAGAACTGGTGGCAGCTAAAATATTCCTCATGTTTCCCTCCCTCTCCGTCCCAAGCTACCGAACCGAACCTTGATAAAGAGCATAAGACATCAGACAAGGTTTTAGCTCCGAACAACACCCACGCCAGATTTCGTCCTGGACACCCTCCAGAGCCCTTGTTGGCCCCCAATTGCGGTGCCCAACGTTTCCTCGGTGCAATCCCGGTATGGCGCTATACTCCTAGCCCGTCCTATAACAAAGCCCAAACTATGGATACCCGGTATTTCTGCTTCTAGAAACGGGTGTTTGAAAGTATCGTGGCCAAGAAAACCGATTCCCACCTCACCGGCCTGACAACCGGCAGGCCAAACTAAACGCCATCTAATCATATAATCCCCTCGTTGAGTAAACCTTATAGCATGACCGCTTTCTATAGGCATTAGAGAGATTATGTTCCATCCTGCACACTATCTCAGAGAAACATCAGTGCACCGCCACCCCTTTTAAGTTCCGCAGGGGGCTCTTACATCATCTCTACACGAAGTTAGCAATAGAAAGGTTTCCGGAACAACCGGTAAAGTGCCCGAGAATGAAAACAGCCTGAAATATGGTCAGCTTCAAACTCCCCTACCTCAAGAACCACAACCCCTAAAGGTCAAAGGTCTCTGAAAAAGGTGTTTACCTCATGACTTCCTGGAGAGTCCCAGAAATATTTAAAGGAATTTCCACTCGGCGTGATGTTAGAGCGATTCAAAGTATCGCTATCATTGGGTGAGGGCTGTCGAATTAGAAGGACCCGAGATACCGGTAACTATCCATTTTAGCGCCGCCACACCCAATGAAGTGACAGACTTGCCGATCTTCAATCTTTGATATGTAACCCAAACAGGGGAGAGATTGTGTGCTCAATAAACAACCTTGAATTAACACGGGGTGTTGATTCTCACTCCTGGCACTGCCATGAGAACTGGAATCATTGAGAATGACTCTGGTACGTCCAGAATTCCCCCCATTAGATTAAAGGGAAAAAACACAGTGAAAGGCTCCCCAGCCCTCGGTTAAGACAAATAAAAAGAAGCCAATAGACCTTACTGTGAGAGGGGGGAACTCCATAAGCAACTCCAACGTCAGTGAAATTCTCAATTAATCCAGCTCTCACGGTATAAGTATGATGCCCGGGGAGATGTTTTCTCACGAAAAAAGATCCTTAACCAGCAAAACAACTTTTGCCCTGTACAAAAACATCTCCCTAGGTATGATACTGGGACGATTCATCCTCACCGAATCCTTGCCGTCCCCCTAGCAACATACTGTGCACAAAGGAGCGGAATCTCACTGTGGTTGTGCCTGCCTTGTGCTTCCTAACAATACCTGCCTGCAACTGTTTAGATTTGGCTAGAAAAAGGATTGAAATTTAAATCATCCTCAACAGGATGGACGCGCCGCATCCCTTGATACCAACCCTATGTCCTACCATTATACGGTACGGTACTCCGCGATACTCTTCGGTTGCTGCTGTCCCGTGGCTAAAGCCCCCATCTTTGGCATGCAGAACCACTCGTGAAACTGCCCGCGGATGGGTCATCGGAAAGGGGATACCGAGATTTGGTTCCGGAGAGAACAGTATGCAGATACTGCGATCATACTCGGGGGTGGACGTAAATGATGGGAGGGACAGGGGTTCAAGATGTCAAAGCTTTTCACCCTTCCTACTTGTCACAGGCAACAAGTACCCGAACATTTAGAAGGAAAACAGGGATAATACAGGGATAAACGGCGATATTTCAGGGATATTTCAGGGATATTTTAGAGGTAAGACATCCATTGGAGGCCTGTGTACACAGTTAACAGGGGCAATTTTGGTGAGAATTGCCCAAAAGGGCGTCTGATCACCTCAATGTTCGGGTACTTATTGCCTGTGACAAGTAGCATTTGAGCTACCAAATTGAGTCATTTTTCGCCTCGGATAGTAATGAGCACGGGGACTTCAAACCCTTGTCCCTCCCATCATTTACGTCCACCCCCTAGTAGACTTTGCAGAATGAGCCAAACCTTAAACCCTCGCTCTACCTCCTCACCATGACGAAGGACCTGACGAATTAGCCCCGTGCTTCCCGCCTATCGTACGAGTTGGGGACGGGATGAGGGAGTTGCAGAGATTTACGATCGAGGGTTCCACATGAACAACGTTCGGAAGAAGGAAAATCCGTCCATGCCGAGATCTCGTTTGTCGTGGGCCCCCCATAATCGGCGAATGACTATGATACTCATGCGTTCGTGAAGATAAGAGGTGTTGCACACAAGCAACTTTGGGATTTCCCTGGACTCGTATTGCAATCATGGGCCGCGAAGATGTTTGTCTCCAAATCTATTCTGCGGGGTCTGAGGCTAAGGGAGCGTGCATGGTATGACACTCGATGATCTGCCCGGAGCTTGTGCAACTCCTGATGGTTTGTGGTATGGTGGGGGACTCCTTAGACAGAACTGCAACGACAAATCCCCAGGCTCACTAATTTTAGGTCTGTGTTATAGGTTGCCCAGATTACCTGCCAGTTCGCCGGTTGACAGTCAACTAGCTCTAGACATTTGCATATTAACCTGCATATTAACTGTAAACAATTGGGTATTTATACAAAATTGTCCCATTAACAGCCTTTTTTCAAACCCGAATAGCTCAATCAGAACTCAATATTTATTAAATCTACTTCTATTGCCTCATTCCCTAGCTCCTAGTCTATCATTTAACAGCTTATATTTGGGATCAGTGTCCTCGTTCAAGAGTTTGTCATTCAAAGTTGGGGGATCTGGGTTTGCCGAGGCAGACTGGTTGAAGGGATCCCCTAGCACAAGGTGGCTTTCGCCTAATCGGAAGACTTGTGCGATACAGGACGGACGGTGTGCCCGCCGTGTTCGAGCACAGCAGTTATCGTTTTCGTATAATATGCTGTCCAACACTGCCTTGCGTCTCTGCAATGGGAGGAATATCGTACTCGCACCATTCTTATGCGGTACACTACTAGTGCTCGAGTACTAGTACATCGCCTAAAAGTGGCGAGACTCCCCAACTAAATACCGCTTCGAACAGAGGATGCTACCGGTAGTGCTATTGTACGACGTTTGGGGTTGTCATAGCCCATCAGTAATTCTCCGGTCAGTTCGGTTTACACTTTGCACCAGAGAAACGTACAGTACCGGTGTGATGGGTTTTTCTCGTTATTGGCACAGTACTTGTGCCGTTGTTAAATCAGGGATGATCAACGCTATGGTACAAAAGCGGAGACACGATTTAAGTGAAATGGGCCGCAGCACCCCACAGATGGTACAGATTAGGGACGAGATATCCCATCAAGGGCTTAGCGCCCTGTGTCTTAGAAGGCGGAGAACCTTCTTTTACGACCCGGAACGAGGCAAACGAGCTTCCCGAAGAAGGCTCCTCCGGGTCCTTGGAAGCATGAAAGAGCTAACCTCTATCCCTATCATCCCACCATCCCACCGTCCCTTATTTTCCGTCCTTCATTTACTTGAAATTCACCAGCCGCAGCTTCCCAGGGAGTCGGTGCGCGGGCCAGCTGGGATGGGGTAAGCTGACGGGAGGGACTGACTACAAGAAAGCTTGAGCCCCCCGTGAGATCCTGTTGGTTGACACTCGCTGGTGGCTCGGTCCAACTTGGTTTCTTTTGACAACCGTCCTTTCTTTTATATAACTTATCCATCTTCCACCTTTCTCCCCGCACTGTTCTGTCGACCCAAGGACAGCTCATTCGGGGCCTTACATTCCTTTTTTTTTTGCTGCTCCTGCTGTGTGTTACGACTTCCGAAGTGATTTATCACTGTTCCACTCTTTTTCGTAATATAATCAATAACCCTCGCAGCAAACACAAGCTAGCATTCGGACTTGTCGAGAGCATAATTATCACAATAGCACACACGAACACCTAGGTTTCGCTCGATACATCGGTGCAGGAGCTACTTAATCATTCCAGTGCGGCAGTTGGAAATCCAGTGCGTCGAGACAAGCCCCATGAGATATATTCAATCTAACAAGCACCCTAGCGAAGCAAAGACAATCAAATAATCCAAGATGCTGTCCAACTTATTCTCTCTCTTCCATTCTTCAAAATCGGCCAGGGCTCCCACATCCCGATACAGACCTTCGGGCATTACGGGCGAAGAGCACTTTAACCTCCTCGCATCCCTGCAGATATCTGTCCGCGACGAGTCACTGCAATGTGAAAAGCCATCTGCGGCTGAGATGCTGCACGGCACGAATGGATCAAATCTAAGGAAGCAGGTATGTATCGGGTGTTTTTTCCTGTTATCTTTTCTTCTGTTATCCCTATTCCCGCCTCCACCGGTGAGCTGCAGACCCAACTGTTAGAGAATTGGGGGGGAGAGGAGAAAAAGCACTTTTCGAAGGCTTGTCTTGAGGTCTTCCGAATTTGCTTTTCTTTTCTTTTTTCTTCTGAATTACTCTGAGTTCTTTTTTTCCCCTGCCTCCGAATGTGTGACAGGTGCTGACTCCAACGTAATAGGGCCGCTTGTGTCTAACTTTTGCACTAAAAAACTACACTTCCACCCCTGCCCCGGAGAAGATCCGCATTGCAAACGAACTTGAGCAGGCCATTGATGCAGCATACTCGGAGGAAGATTACAGGCATAGGATATATCGTATTGGCGGGTACCTTAGTGTAATTCCTTCTTTTCTCTCCTAGCACATGATGGGGTACAGTTGCTAACAATACGATAACATCAGGAAAACCCACTACTCCTCCAAGGTATCCTAACCGGCGAATTGGCCGTCGAGCAAATAGCTGTTGCAGGCGCCAGTGTGCGTATCCCCTCTCCCAAACTCTACGATAATGTTCATCCAACTAATATCCTGTGATAGGGATTATCACCACCCGCCTCCCCAATCCACGAGAAGAGTAGCGCATTCGGGATGGAATCTGGATGGTGCTAGAGGAATTGTAGATGGATGGTCTAGACAACTACGTGCCAAGTGCAACGGAGCAGCTAATTTTGGGAACCCTCTGAGACTTCCCTTTCTCTTCTATCGTAAATATCAGACTTTATTTATTTTATAAGCCATTTATAAATGAAGGTGGATTATTCGGAATGAGCGAACTTTCACACCGTCAGGTACTGTAGCGTGCCATAGTCTGTTCAATCGCAACTGTGCCACGATATCTATTTCTTGCTCCCTCGACCGGGACGGGTGGAACATGCAGGAGGGCAGCCATCACACCATGCATATCCCTTCCCTCTTACTTTCCTATCTCTCCCAGCCCTCTCCCGCAGCGCATCAGGTCCTTCCGTGGGACGGTTCTGTGATACGAATGATCAGCCCACGGTAATTTAAGATCTGAGATTCCGGAGTGACCGTGGTGGGTGGTATTGGAAGTAAGGAGCGGTTCATTGGCAAGGTGATTTGTGCAATGCTAGGGGGCGGCGGAGGGGGAGGAGGAAGTTGGATACAATATTTTTCCCTACATGCTGTAGCCAGCTACCTGGCACAAGGGCCACACAACATAGCCCACCCAAGATGAGCCAATAAATAGTGAACGCTCACGAGGCTAGGGGGGGGCTTGCTTGCTTGCTTCGGAGGGAAATCTTGTCTTGGTATTTGTATGGTTTGGTAAGTGTGGGCGTGGGAACGTGCCGTGTGGGAAAGTTCGTTAGTAATAGGGTATGGTAGAATAATCGGACCAACCCGTGCATAACATAATAATTGAACAGTGTGTGTTTTGTACTCGTAATTTTCTGACGTTTGTAAAAACAACTAGGTCCGCATATGGTTGCATATTATGGTAGATGGCCCAATAATATCAGCGGTAACAACGCATAAAATTGAAAAACCTGACCCAAATTTAAGTACCTGCGAGTTCCCTTTCCTGAGGGTTTCTCACCAAAACAATACCTCAAAAGTACTT
>Ga0307509_10001024_pt1 | contig 48036 bp, 55 predicted proteins | sample 10_EM_MG_FD_202245 | JGI IMG/M metagenome (GOLD analysis project Ga0307509, IMG submission 202245) | Populus trichocarpa ectomycorrhiza microbial communities from riparian zone in the Pacific Northwest, United States - 10_EM | ecosystem: Host-associated > Plants > Roots > Unclassified | place... | reverse complement strand
CTGTGACGGCGGGGAGTAGGATTTCTTTAAGGGGGTCCAGGCTCGGGGGAAGTTACCCGGGACGCGTTAGATACTTTTAGTTAAGTGAGGCGTAGATAGAAGAATAAAAGGTTAAACCACCACCACAATTCCCACCAGCTCTCACGAATTTCCCCAGCATAGCTTTACCAATTCCATCATATTATAGCCGATAGCCTCCCACTAATCTAATCTCTCATCTTTTTTAAGCGATCAAGGTTTGCCAAAGAGGTTGATTCCTTCCCTCATGTCGGACTCTTAGTGCTACGATAGATGGACGAGCAGCATCGACAGTTCCAACTCTGCACTATGCTGCAATTTGACACGTCTCTGGGGAAGAGTACGGATATAATTTCAACCAGAGAAGAGGATCGAGTTCTTTCAACCATGAATCCTCGCGAATAGTATCACGGTATGAGGCTAGGATCAATTAACATACTCCACCCCCGCTCTACTCGTAGGGAGGTGGTGTGCTCTGGTAAGTCACCTGCATCCTTTCATTCTCAGACCTCACATCTTTAGCGTATGAGATCGATAGGTGGGCACTACCCATAAAAATAGGCAATCTGCAGTTCCAATTATCCAGCGCTTGATATCCTGTAGTATTACACTGTGCGTACAGAAGTCTTCAATCTAGACGCTAATCTGGTATAGTAGGCTATCACGTTCCAATGGATCCCTCGATAATGCCTATGCGAGAAGGGGCGTTGGGGAAGATGAGATGGAACGAGAGTGTCCACCATCCGTGACCACTTCAAGCCTCCCAAAAAAAAGCTTTCGCAAAGATCCCCAACACCCCCACAAACATCACCCACCAGTAGCGTATTCATGAAGGAGGTGAATCCCCACATCACCAATTTAGACCACAATGCGTCCGTCCGTCCATTAGGCTAGCTAGCTGAGCCATGCCAAGTACCGCCTAGCCGGATCCATACCGGGAGGTAGAGAATCCGATACAGGAGCTAGTTAGAAATGCTATATGGTAGACTTCAGACACCAGCCCCACAGGTAATTCCGGGCAGTGCATAAATCGGAGGTTGTAATACTGAGTTAGGAGATATGGTAGGCATTATTGGCGGGCGTGCTTGTCCTATGTAATAAGTACCAGGGGACAGGGATTCGCAAAATATATGGCAAACGATCCGTGGGTGCATGAGCACCCATACAAACCCACGACCCCGGTTTCTGGGTACAGCAGTTATCGCCTGGGACAAGTTACTACGATATAAGGCCACCACTATGGCAGAGGAAAGAGTGAAAGGGACAAAAAAGAGCTTCTCATGATCCGAGCACCACTCGAGTATTTCCGTAGGGGACAAAAGCAAAGTAAAACCACCATACCATACGCCAGATGCGAGATACCGCATTTCCCAAACAACCCAGAAGAAGAAAAAGAGCTAAATGTTAAGCTAAAAAAGTAGATCTAAGTCACTGATCCAGTCCTCCCACCTCCCTTGTCGCCAACTTCTGCAGCGCTTCCCCGACTTCCCTCGCATTCTGGTCTGTACCCTCGTCGACAACTCCCAGTTCACCACCTAATTGTCCGAACATCCAGGCTTCCTTTAGAGAGCGGGTTAGTGCTAGTAGGTCTTCTGCTGCACGGATCTGTACGCTTCTCGTTAGTCTAAGTAACGAGAGGAGGGCAAGAGGGGAGGGGAAATACCATGGAAGAGGCATGGCACTCAATCTGGTACGCTTCTGCGGCCGTAACGGTGCGGTCTCCGTCATCGACCTAGGCCAGTTGGTTAGTCGGTAGAGGAGAGGCCCGCTCAATGGCCGGGGAGGGTAATACAGAAGCCAACTCAACAATGCTCTCGAAGCGTTTCAGAAGGATGTCAAGGTTATTGTTCACCCGGCCTTTCATAACCCTCCGCAACAGAGTTAGTCACACGCGTTCGACGAACCTGATCTACTTCTAAGAGGTGGAGGAACTACAACCTTGAAGCCCAGCCCTAACACCCTGAGTAGGATCACTCATGCCTTAGCCTTAAGCGGGGCGATTATGTGTTCGGCAGTGTGATTCTGTTCACTGTGAATCCGAGATAGGAGGAAGGGAGAGAGAGGATAGAGATTGTAGGGACTCGACGTAGGCTTGGGCTCGGGGCACGGCGGCTGAAGCGAATCAGGTACCGTAGATAAGAGGATTCCGTGGGATTACGGATAGTTGATTCGCTGGTGGAACCATCCCTGCTAAGGATTGCAAACACGACTGGGGCTTAGTCAACAATGGGCCAATTACCGAGATGCTGTGTCGATGAGATTATAACGGTATTTGTGTTCTTCATGATGGAACCCGAAATGCGATAAGATTCTTAGTGAAGGGTGCGGGGCCATTGGGGGGATAACTTGATCAGGGCTTTCATGGGGGTGTTGACATTATGGTTTAAATACCAGTTAGGATTTAACTACAGCCATATCTAATGTTGGTGCAGCCGTTTGGTTATTCCAAAGGATCGTGCGATGGAGCTTAGCCCTATCTGCACACCATAGCCCCAACACAATCACCGGAGACTACGGACTCTTTGCCTGCGCTGCTTGTACGATGGTGTGAGGAGCAGCACGCAGGTGGTCCATCCATCATCAAGTACCGGTATCGTAGAATATTATTCTCAGAGCAATGAACTACAAATGAAAGCGGAGCCACCAACTTGCATCACCAAAATAACAAAGACATTTCCCTTTGGGATATTATTATGAGGGTAGGGGGGAAAGGATGAAAAAAAGAACGCAATAAAAGGACACTAGCGCGACAAGATCACTACCCCCAATTATCGTACATATTTATTCTGTAAGAGGTACACAGTTAGCTAGCGACCCCTGCCGGCAGTTATGAAGAAAATGGGAGTACAAGGTATAAAATACATACCATGAACCGCTTATGGAAGTCCGATCGCAAAAGGTCCTATAGGTGCAGTTGGTATTAGTATAAAGTAGAGAACAGCACACCTCCCAATATATTGAAACATACATTGACAAATTCTTTCCTCTTATTCTTGTCATCTGTGCCGCGAGCTTGGTTTTTGAAGATTACATCGTCATCCCACCTATTAATTTGTGTTTAGCGCCCGCGAAATGAAAAAAATGATTGGTTAAAAAAGAAAAAGCGAAAAAACTCAGGTCCAACAAACCTTCGCTTTAGCTTGAAGTCTGTAGCCGAAGGATTGAGAAGTGGATTTCCACGAGCAATATCGTATTCTTTCTTCTCTTGCTCTTCGGCAGCTCGCTCGCGTTCCTACAGCAAATATTAGTTGAAAACTTCCATAGGAGAATATCGGTTATGAGCCATTGTAGCGGTAGCGTACCTCGCGCTCACGTTGCTCAGCCCTCTCTTTCTTGATTTTCTCCAGTTCCCGTAGCAATTCAGCAGTTTCGTCTTCATCGTCTTCATCGTCACTTGAATCCCACACACTCAGCACAATCCCCATAGGAGACGGGTTGTAGAAACGAACCTGTCCTCTTCACTACTATCACTATCACTCCCCCCATCCGAATCCGCATCAATGTCTCTCGACTCCTCTAGGATCCTCTGCCTCTTCGCTTCCAAGTTACCTTCCTCTGATTCACCCCCGGCATCATCACTGTCCCCAGAACTCCCAATAGCTCTCTTCTGCCCACTACCCTCTACCCTCTCAGAAGACTCAGCTCCGTTTGCTTCCGGTAGAGGAATTCCTTTTCCCTTCTTAGCAAAATGCGCTGCCTCTGCTTTCAAGAGTTCTACGCGAAGATCTCTGACTTCGCTATCTGCGTCACCGCCCTGACCAGGTTTTCGAACCTTTAGCTTTGTATGCGCTGGTAGGAGACGCTGGTGGTATGCTGGTCCCTTGGGAGCTTCTTTTCCGCGGGCGGGGTCAAAGGTTGGTCTGCAGTAGCAAACATTAGCCAATGTTACTCCCCATTCTGTACTATGCCTCCCCACTCCCAAAAAAAAAACAATGAAAAAAACTGTACCTATGAGCTGTGGTCATTGTGAAAGATTTGTGGCTTTAGTGCTTGGAAAGAAAGAAAGAAAGAAAAATAGCCTGTGAGGTTGGACGGAAGGGGGGTTGTTGAGATGAGAAGGGTTGCCCTGGGAGAAGTTTCCTGGAGTTAAAAACTGATGCCCGAATTCGTGGCACCCGGAGCCCTCGATCGAGTTTCCGCGCCACAACCTCTCTTTTTCAGCCGCGTTTCAGAAAGTTTGCTAAATAACCACCACCGTCAGGCCTTGCTCAAACTTAGACTATCTTCCATCCCCGCCAACTGACCACAAACAAGCAAGCTCACACTGCCAAAAGCAAATCCCAGCTCTACTACCCAGAATACGACGAAATGCCGAGGGAGCTAGATCCGACAAATAACGAAAAGAGCTTCATTCTCGATGCGCTAAACCAAAAGCTCCGAATCGACGGCCGGGACTTGGACGCCTTTAGAGAGTTGGAGCTCAGCTTCGGAGATGATTATGGGCTCGCAGATGTGCGATTAGGAAAGACCCGGTATCCCTACCCACCTAACTACTACCCCCCGCACCTAAATTTCAATGCTCAATTGAATGGATAGCGAACTGTTAATATTGATGCTATCCCCAGAGTCATCGCCCGTGTCTCTGCAGAAGTAGTAAAGCCCTTCACCGACCGTCCGTTCGAAGGAATCTTCACAATAACGACAGAGCTTGGCCCCATGGCCTCCCCAGCTTTCGAACCCGGACGGTAACAACAAACTTCTCCTCTCTTCCTACATTCCCCATAACCCACTAATCCCGAACATAGTCAAACTGAACAAGAAGTCCTCCTCTCCCGCCTTATCGAAAAAGCCATTCGTCGGTCGAACGCACTAGACACTGAATCCCTCTGCATCGTTGCCGGACAGAAGTGCTGGCAGATCCGCGCAGACGTCCACTTCCTTTCCCACGACGGCGCTCTTGTCGACGCCTCGTGCATAGCCGTGGTAGCCGCACTCCAGCACTTCCGCCGCCCGGACGTCTCGGTCGAAGGTGAGAAGGTCACCATCCACACCATGACCGAGCGCGTCCCCGTACCCCTATCCATTCTACACGTTCCCATCTGCGTCACTTTCTCATTCTACCTCGACGGCGAGGTATGCCTTATCGATGCCACATTGCAGGAGGAGCAGCTGAGGCAGGGGGACATGACGATCACGCTCAACAAGTTCGGCGAGCTATGTCAGATTGCAAAAGCCGGCGGATTAGCCATGAATGCATTGAGCTTGCTCCGGTGCGCTAAGATTGCGCTAGTTAAGGTTGGGGAGATCGCCGCCATCGTGCAGAGGAGATTGGAGGAGGATGCGGCCGCTAGGATGCGGAGGGATAATCTGTTAGAGAGCAAGGCGGATAACGAGCGGGCTTAATTGGGTCCTTGGGTTTCGGATGCTCACAGCAGCGCCGGGCCGTTCTTCCCGCTGATATTGTGACTTTTTGACGCCTTGTAATGATTGGTCGAGTGATTGTTTGTGACTACCTATAGGCCGGAGCCATGCGCGCTGACTCACCGTATACGCTGCCCCAGAAGTATAAGAAAAACCCAAACTACAAGAGGTATCGCTTTCGGCATACACTATCTAGAGCCTCATGAAGAATCCCTCCATCGCCCCATCCGCCAGGTATCTCTATCATATCCCATCACTCGTCGCAGCGGCCTCCGCGTGGGGTGGGCCCACCTTCGCATCCACTTCTGCGAATAAGCTACAACGATTTTACTAGACTAATTATCTACTATGCCGGACATCCCCCCTCTCTCCAGAACTATACGACCACTAGCGAATATGTAAAGTGAAAACCAGATAAAAAAGAAAGAAAAAAAGATAAAAAAAAGCAAACACGGAATTACCAGCAAATGGAGGGGGAAAAAACACAATGATATCGAGCACGAGGGAGGGTGTATAAGAACCTAAAGAAAAAAACCAATGTCTTCGGCAATGCGTACACCTATAGAATAGTAGGATAAGAGCGGCGATAATCGAATGCGCACGGACAGTAATAATTTAGCCAGCACCGTCGAGCTAACAGCGAGTGGGTCCTCGGTATGCGAGAGGTGCTGGAAAGAAGAGAAATTGGGGAGATGGCCCGACTGTTCGCTTATTCAACTTTGCCTTCGGTGACTTCCATCAGATACTTTACGAACGTCTTCTTGTGAACCTGAACGGTTGTCAGTAATATATCTGGTGAAGATACCGCGGATGCTTTCGGGATACATACTACTCCATCAAACTGACCATCCCGTAATACGCACATGTATCTTAACCCCAGCTTGGCAAAACACTCATAAACCAACTCCATAGGCGAGTGTCTTTCTAGCGCAACGGGTGCAGGGTCGATGTACGGAGAAAAATATGTTGGGTCTCTTATGGAGTCGTCGTCGGATCCTCCGTCTGACCACTCACCCTTAGGCTCCATGCAACACAGCTCGTCTCGCTCAGGGGATTGTAGATTGTCAAGAGCGAACTCTAGGTCCGGAGCAGGGATAAGGCCAACAAGGATGTTATTTCTGACAATCGGTAGCCCACCATCAAGTTCTCCGACGGCCTGCAGCATCTGTAGTTTTTCGCGAAGCTCGTCCGCAGGAACATAAACCGAATCTGTGATGTCTATCACTCGTTCCGGTCGTGGCCTCGGTGTGATGTCACTGAGCTGGGAAGAAAACACAGGCCGCATTTTTGTATCGAGATATGGGTAGGAATTTAGGGCAGTAAGAAGATCCTGGCAATTATTAGCGGAGTGTATCTCTGATGGAATAGACGAAAACAAACATAAATGCTTAGGGGTTCGATGGCGTCCGCAGTCCATTTTGATACAAGGACCGCCAACGAGAACGGCAAGACATGATCAAGACTGCCGGTCATTTCGAATAAAATAATAGCAAGTGTTACTGACAGCCTAGTAACCCCGCACATAACTGCACCTGCGCAAACCTGCATTTTGTTATTCGCCAGAATCAATAGTAGCACAGATTAAGCGACCTACAAGAGCATATACACCTGGAGTTACACAGGCTGATGGAGCTCCGCCGACTGGGCACGAAGCGAATATAGGTGAGTGCGGAAATTTACTGCTCCAACATCAGCCCTGCCCCAGCGCCAAAGTGGGCGTAGCCAACTTACTAAACTGCGTATTCCACAGAGAGGCCAACAGCGTGTCCCATAATACCACCAATAACCATGGTGGGTACATAAACTGCAAATCAATTAGCCTTTGTGCATAGATAACGCAAAAATATTGATCTACCTCCGGCGGGAACTTTGGTTCCGAAGGTAACAACCCTAGTCGGATCAGTACCAGACACAATACCGGAGAAGGGAACATACGTGAGAACGCTTTTAATAGCCAAAGCAACGAAAAGGTATAATATAGTACTTGGTATTTCATCGGGCTTCGGGCAAAGCCCTGAGCGATTGGATGGGTTTCCGGAACAAGGGCTCGCAAGCTCAAAGAGGAGCTCACTGACTGCCAGTTTGACGTACCGATTCCAGTAAGATATCAAGCCAGTGGCAAGAGCGACAAGACTAAGCTCCAGAACCGGGTGGGCCTTGATAAATTTGTTTCGTCGGAATGTAGTTGCCCAGAATTTACTAGCCTTAATAAAAAAGGCACCATAAACGCCACCGCACATTCCTAAAAACACGAATACAAAGAGCTCAAATATATGCCAGTCAGAAGTATACCGAACCTCGAAAAGTACAATTTTATTCGTCCCATACGGATTCATGAACTTCAACGACAAGGCGGCCACCTAAGAGTATGATGTAAGTGATAATTCTATGACCATGGGTGACAGGAATCCACCTACAATGCAACAGAAAAAAGTTCTGAACAGGGTCTTTGAGGGGAAATAGTAGCTTCAGAGCGTCAGATGATTTGCCGGTCATCCTATATCACATAAAAACTTACCTAACTTCCTCAAGACTAAAAAGAACCCCGCCGATTGGGGCACCGAATGCAACCGCAACCCCGCTCGCAGCACTAGCACTCAGAACCTCCCTGCGCTTGCCTTTTAAAGTGAGTACATTTACAACTATTGCTTTACGAATCGGTGCGAAGTACCATCGTTGCGGTTATACTTGGAGAATAGACGGCAGGCAATATTTCCCACACAAGTGGCGATGTGAACATATGGCCTATAATACGTCAGTAAACCTGCTCTAGTAGGCCGTCTGAGCGAGATTGAGCCCACCCTTCCTTTCCTAAACTCAGCCCAGAAGAAACGCTCAAAATCAAGGCGAATAATTTAACCACAAGGGTTTTTAAACCGAGATACCCCTTCACGAATTTTAATATAGAAACGGTAGTCAAAGTTACTAGAGAGAGAGAGCATACGTGGAGAACGAATCCAGACAAAATCACTTTGACCTCTGCCACACCACTACCAGCAGCAGAATAGTAAACAGTTGGTGGAGAATTAGGAGCCTTCGCTTCAGCAGCGGAGCTTCCACCTGGAATTTGTGAGAGATCTTCGTCTACGGTCTGGATTTGCAGGGCCCCAGGGTAAACTGTGCGAGTAGTCATGGTAAGTAGCGATGAAGCAGTGGCTAGGATCACCGTCAACGTAACATATGCAATATAATCAATCTGCTCAGTAGGTACTTCAGACTTCGTAATTGCTTGTGACCAAGTCCTCCACATAGGGCAAAACTCATTCGCTATCATATCATTAGTGGATTTCCCTTGTCATTCAGCACGATATACCGACTGGTGTCACTTAAACAGCACTTCTTTTTGCTGAAATACCACCCATCTGTGTAACGCCAGGTCTCAGTTCACACTTGCACAACAGAGTAACGGCCGAACGATTACGAGGACTCACTCGTGCAATATCCCTCTTTGTAATCGAATAGGACATTTTCCGTAACATCTACGAAAAAGGCTATGGCGGCTGTCACAAAGCCAATAATCGCAACCAAAACCCATCCTTGGGCGCCGTCGAACCAAGCGTAGACCCTGCCTCGGAAATCCTTGCGAGCCCTCAGAGCCTTCACTCGATGGGCATCTTTGATCGAGTCGTTGATCCAATCTATGTCAACCGTAAGTCTCCATGCACAATATCATGATAGTCTGAACCAAATTTACCAGTAGAGGTGAACTATGAGCAGAGGGTTAATAAACATCTTTGAGCTTGTATTGGCGGGGTACCGACCTGATCATACCAAACACGATCCTCCAAAAGTGACTCATTACTCCTACCCTTAAGATCGTAGTTTGATAGGGCTCTGCTCAAACGCTGTGAGAATGACGGAACTCTGGTAGGACGACTAGCAATCGGAGAATGTGAAGAGTGATATGAGTGATGTCGGGAAAGTCTATGTCGAGGGGTTCCCAGAACTGTTTGATAGTCCCTCTGCTCCCCGGAGCCTGATCCACCAAGTAAGCTGGACCGCTCGTCTTGCTCAATGTCCCTATCTCTGGAAGAAGTGGAGAGTCTTCGACGATGACTTCGACTTCTCCTCCCGGTTCCCATATCCCCCTCCGAGACTTGGCGTTGGCCAGGCATACTTTTGCCGTCGTCGGCCATGATCCAAGCGGGGCGGTAGCAAAAGCCTCACAACAACTAAACAGCAAGGGCAATGAGAGGAGCAAAACCACTGTAAACAAACCACGAAACTCGGATAAAATGATGGAAGGTTCGGTGAGAGGAGTGCGATGGGAGGAGGTCAAAGAAAGGAAGGGAGTAAAGTTTGGCACGCGTGATAATTATGGCAGACGAGTGGCATCTTGGGGGTGAGGCGGATTCCATGGTCGCACTCAGACATGGGGGCACCACGGGTACTCGAGTAGGATGGGTTTGATTTTCGGAACGGAAGGCTGCAGCCCCATGACAGCTCCTAGGCCACATTACAAGTAGGGTACCGGTACTCGAGTAGAATTTGTCCACAAGAGTCCAAAACATCACGAACATTTAGATTTTTGATGGTTTAAGAATACGCGTTCCCTTCGCCAGTCGTACAGCGTAACAACGTTTTTTTGCCCACTGGGAACATTACCGGTACTATGGCTACCCGTACTTGTTTCTCGGATAAGGTACTCTGCTGTATTTTCAGATGCTTGTTTCTACACGTGTAGAGACAAGTGCAGGAGAGGAGAGTTGGAGTTAGGGCAATCATAGGGGGGCAGTTGAGCGCTGCTGTTATGATCAACTCATGCCGGCAGTCCAACAAAGGACAGTCCACCCCTGCAAGCCTCCTTCCTCTTTAGCAACATAGATTTGTGAATGCTTTGATGAGTGCTTGTTGAGCCGCCAAAAAGCTGGGGGGGGCTACATTAAATTTCATGATAGCACGCAATGTCTCGTGTGCCAAGACCCGTGAATTAATGCGGTGAAACTGAACAGTAGCCTACAGCTATGGGAAGGTAGGGGGAGGGGGGGGGGGGGGAGTGGGGAGGGGGAGGAGTGGGGAGGGGGAGGGGGAGGAGTGGGGAAGGTGGAAGAGAGTGAAGGAAGGTCCGCCTCCGCAATACCTTACTGGTAATACTGTACCGGCAATGGTTATGACACTGCTTCTCACCGCTAGTGCTCGCACCAAGGAATCTTTGGCCAAAGCCCGGCACGTTGGGCGATCGAACAAGTGGGGTAAAGGGTATTATAAGGGCGGAGTGCATTTTTATTCTGCATGCGTTTCGGCCCCGACTAGCGCAATTGCCGCAGGGCATTCCGCTGTCCTACCCTGATACCGGTACATATATTGAGGGGTTGTGCTAGTGCTCGAGTACGATACCAATATGATATATCATGGAATCTGTGCCTCCAGGTCATCTCTGCCAATGCTAGTTGTGCTCCATTTCTCATGTCCATATCCGCTCGCACACAAGAACAAGGTGTTCCTAGTACCGTACTCGAGTACCTACCGTGCTGCACCGGTACTGGAGTGCAATCCGGGTCTTCGGTTGATTTTGTTATGGGCAGGGATCCGTTCCAATTATCGTATTCTCGAGTACAAGTACTAGTACTCGTACAGTAATACAAGTGCCAGTCCCGGTACTTGAAGTAGAGCCCGTTTGGTAAAAATGGACAAATGGACGGAGATTTTAAATCTTTCCCCCTCGCTCAAATTATATTTCCCAATCCCCTGCAAGTTTGTAGCTTAAGCCCTCGTCTCTAGGGCAGTTATCACTGATAGGGTTCGGAATTTTTACGACCTATTAATAGCTTATCATACCTTGTACACCACACTATAAAAGAGGCCGGAGGAGAGTGTACTGTACAACTTGTAGAAAAACATTGTCTACGGTGCAACCAACTTTTCACAGTATGGCGTTTGTGGATTACGACAAGATTGTTCTCTTTGGAGACTCGATCACCGAGTTATCATACGGACAGACGAGGTAAGTTTCGGTGCACTCACGAATGATATCAGATTCCGTGAAGCTGACTCTGGGGTGTGTGGATCAGAGGATTCGGATTTGGTGCTGCTCTTACAGATGGTAAGTGCTAGTTTGATACCGTCCAAAGCCCCCCCTTCCCAAGTTGAGCCGTTTTTTCTAGTATATAAGCGAAAAATCGAAGTGATTAGCAGAGGATTCGGGTTCGTTTAGCACCTCATTCAAGTTGGATACCGGTACTGGTATCCAGATTGTTGCTCTCGGGTTTGCTAAAACCTAGCCTACAATCCTCGGGATGCCGTATCGCGCAGCGGGTACAACACTCTTCATGCATTGGAAATTATCCCGAAGATCATTCCCCCGCCTACTACAACTTCCAGGATAAGACTCATCGTGCGTTCCCTCCGTTTCTAGTTGTAATGCTTGACTCCATTCTTGAGACATTTTCTTACCATTGAGGATCAGACCGTCTTCTTTGGAGCAAATGATGCTACACTCCCCGATAGGTCGCAACATGTCCCTCTTAATCAGTACGCTGAAAACCTAAGGAGAATTATAAACCATCCTCTACTGGTGGCCCATAGCCCGAAAATTCTTCTCATTACCCCACCCCCAATCTGCGAATACCGCACACAAGAAAATGATCTTGCGAGAGGAATTGTACCGGTAGGTGCACAGAGGTTAGCCGCTAATACGAAAAGGTATGCCGACGCGGCGCTGGAAGTCGGGAAGGCTCTCGGTATCCCTACCGTAAATCTCTGGGAGGCTTTCATGCAGTATGCTGGGGGCTGGAAAGAGGGAAATCCACTCCCAGGATCAAAGGAGCTCCCGGAGAATGAGAAATTGGGAGAGCTTCTCATGGATGGTAAGGCCTTCCACCCATGACTTGGCAGAAGAATGATGCAAGAGGCTGAGAACAGCTCATCCCGTACCTGATTGACCTACTGGGTTCGACAACCGGTAGGGTGGGGTGAACGGCAGTGGAATACCAAAGCTGACTGGACTCCCTAGGGCTTCACTTCGAGCCAAAAGGGTTGGTGCATCGCAATCCGGGCTGCCCTCGCATTCGCAATATTATGAGCACAATATAGTTCCCGCTAACACCTCGCTCAGGTACAAGATTTTGTACGACCTGGTTTTGGAGACAATTCGGGGAAGCCTTCCTGAACTCGACCCCGAGAACTTGGAATTCGTATTCCCGCCCCACGATAGTGCTCCAAAATCCAATTTCTACACCTATGGCCAAGCCTGATATATAGTCGCTTCGCAGCCAATTAGCATCTACGGGAAGGATTCTAGACGGGATAGAGGCCCGTATCGCTAGCATCAGCCTTAGATGTGGTCAGTCGATGTTAGAGCAAGCGGTCAATCAAAGAAAGCTGTTATCATACAATACCACAGGGTAACAAAATAATCACCATACCTTTGGCCTATTGTAGATGGAGGTGCACATTCAAGCATCTCACTCCAAATAAAATTTGCTATTGTGATCACTGGCACAGTAGGTGCCCTACCATACCGGTACTATCACTACCGTAGGATTCAAACGTGATTCCGAGCCTTGTTGGGCTAGGGCACATGGTGCTATATGATCTCAGACTTTAGATATTTCCGCTGGACTGGGCCGTGGGGTTAGAGTAATGCTACCGCACTGCCCATTACAAGGCGCTCGGTTCTCACTGTAGAAGTCAAGATGCCATTCTTCGATCTACGGTACGGTGTTGTGCAACAGGCGTTCTGTGACGGAAGCCTCCATTAATTTTCATGCTAATAATGCTCGCAATTCAAGGACAATGAATTGTACCACTGGATCGGCAGGCAGTTTCAGCATACAGTAGCCCTCCGTTATGACTCGCGCAAACAGGCAGAGTTAGCAAGGCAGAATATAATCAGTACCTTCCCCAAAGCTGGTTTTGCATCCTATTTCATTCCAAGACCAGATTTGCGGCGAAGCGGCCCCGATATTTCACGCTTGGTCCGCTCGCGTCAGAGTGGTGGGCTTCTTAACAGCTTGGGCGGGGGCAGCATAAGAAGGAAGGTTGAAGTTGCGGTGCTGCTGCTGCACCGTTTCCATTTGCTTAGGTTAGCTTGCCCTTTTTCCTGGCCACCCACGTGAATGATTAAATCTCAAAGAAATCTGGAGGTGCAAGAGCCCCAACTCGCGCCCTTCATCCAACCCCCCTTCAGACGAACTTTTGAGCTTCCTTCTCCCGACCGGCTGTAGCTCCTACGTTTCTTGTCCTGTGGCAGGAATTGCAAGCTAAACCCTTCCCCTGTCATCGAAAACCCAGGAAGAAAAAAGAAAACAAGAAAGCAGGAGAAGAATTTCCCCCCAGAGAGAACAGAAGCCCGAACCACCGCCGTCACCATCTGCAATCCTCCGTCTTATCGGCATCTCCCCACACCTTTGCTTCATAGTTATCTATCACCGGCGCCGTATCATCTAGTACCCCTTACAAACGCCTTAGTGCAGTACCCTTACGACCCCTATATCTTTGGCTTTGGTCGGCATTGTTGTGCTCTACTTTGACACGCTCCTCCGGCCGTTTCACTCTTCCTAAGGTCACATTCAGGCATCCCAAACCCAACCCATCGCTCTCTCTGAAAACAATCCGTTCTTCAAACAATCACCTGCGGTACACTAAAATTCGTTAAGAATCTTACCGAACTATTGTGCAATCTCGCCTCTTTTCCGTCCAACAGCTTGCTAGCACGTATATAATAGACTACAAGATTGCACCACCGACTGGACTGCGGAAGAATATTGCTAGTAAGGAGGTCATTCGGGGGCGAGGTTGCCCTCTGGAACGGGTTGTGCATGTTCTCCTAGAGGATGGATACGTTCAATCATCCTCAGCACATGTGGGGGTTGCAAGAACTCCAAGACGAGATAAGATTGTTAAAAGCCTCCCAGTTCGAGCACGCCGAGCGTCTCACCCAGCACTCCGAGAGACTCAATAGGCTGGAGCAACGCCAGGATGAATCGAGGATACGTTCCCTCTGGGGCACGCCATCTCCTTTCCCGCCAATGCTTAGTTCCAACTCGTTTGCACAACGTATGCTCATATTTCAGGGTTTCCCATCTGACCCCTCTATTCCCGACCTCAAAGGTTTTAGCCCTGCCAAGCTGACGTTCGGTTCTTTCTCTGATATGCAGAAACAACCAACCCTGAGCCACTAGAAGATTTTAGCGGTTTCGAAGAGCACCAGCACAACTTATTGGCGGGACTACAGCTGGATGAAGTCGACGTGCCGAGGAGGGGTGCGTCTAGGGCAAATAGTGTACGTTTTGATGACAGTGCTATTCAGAACCACTGGATTCATGATTCTCAAAGTTCGAATGACTATTTCGGTCATCGGAATAGTGGTAGTAGCTTAGGAGGTTTCCCCATGACTGAGAGATCTTCCTCCCATAAATCTGACCATAAATCTGATGGAAGGCAAAGCTCAATGCGTTCGTATGGCGATAACAGCTCCTTCTTCGAGGGTGAGATCAATGGTGGCGTGTCTTTCAACCCTCCACTTCAGAACCTCGAACTCCTTGATTGCGAGACTCATCGATCTCCTGCTCCACCCTCTGGACCAGCACCAGCCATTATCCGTTGTTCGCCTGACCTTACTTCCTCTTCCACTTCGTTTTTATACGCTGTTGTTTGCACTGGTTCTGTCAAGTCTTTGATTGATATATCATTGATCACTCAGTTTGGGTTACAGGATCAGATCAATAAAGACGCGAGTGGCGAACACAAGATTAGCCTATCCTTACACCTCCCCGATGCCACAATTCAACAGCCAACAAGGGGAGGCGGGCAGCACAACCTCCCGTCACTCAACATTCGATTCAGCGTAATGCCTAATCGAAAAGGAGATTGTGGGGAAGGAGACGAAGTGGGAATTTTTCTGGGAAGTGACTTCATATCGGATCACATGGGTGATGTGCTATTTTCTCAGAGTCAGCTGCTATTGCAAGTAGATGATGGGCGGAAAATGTTTGTTCCTTTTCATCGGCCCGAGGCCCGTGGATGTTACTCGGACGTCTGTACAACACACATTGGTGATCAGCTCTCAGGGGACCTTCTGAGTCCTATGTTACAAATGGAAGGCCGCCAAGAACAAGACACATCTTTTATGAAACGTAGTCGGTTCGACGAGCCCGATGCGCCCGGAATGGCTATAGATAATCTACAAAGATCTCATGTTCCTGTGTCATCACCGAAGCCCGTACGGGGGCGGAAGGCTTCCGTTATCAGCAGAACAACAATGACATCCCCTGAATCTTCCTTAGAACCTGATGACACGCCAAGAAAGTATACCAGTGTTAGGAGGAACAGCATATACTCAGTTGGTAGTGGCATGGAGAAGAAAAGGAAAGAAGACCGGAAGGGGGAATATGGAGTCAGGCTTGATCTGGCTGATGATGTTGGGACATCTTCAAATGAAGAAGATGGGAAGGGCTCGTATTACGCTGAGCGCAGGACTAGGAGTGATGGAGAAGGGGGAGGCTCGTGGAATTCAAGTGTTGCCAAGTCTGGAGAAGCAGCAACTGGGAACACAAAGGAGGGAGGGCCAGTTTGGGATTCTTGGAGAAAAGTAACCATTCAAGGAAGAGACGACAGCGGGACAGGAACAGCCAAGACATCTCGGGCATCTTCCCGCGGAATGAAGGTTTTACGCACATCGAAATCGTCCTCCCTTTCTGAGGCGAGAGCCAATCATCAAGCAGAAGATGGCTCCGGTGGAAATAGTTCGGTGGAGCTGGATAATGCCCCTTCTGCCATTGGCCCCACGCCCCGTCCCCCAGGAGGGGGCTTTTCTAGGACTGATTCGTCCTTGAGTGCTGGAGCGAGTGGAAACTGGGATAAGACGATCAGCCGTCCTCAACGCAGGGTTAGCTCGGCGGAGGCGGGAAACTCTTTCCCTAAAGCAGGGTCGATTCACCCTCCCAAGGCCAAGTCAACAAACGTGGTTGGAGGAGCTTCGGCTTTCCATTGGATGACTCCAAAGACATCTGCTCAGACCACAGCTGAATAGACAACAATAGAATGGCAACAAGCCTAAATTATCAGAATGGGCCAAGGTATTTTTTCTCTTTTTTTTTTTAAAAAAAAAGGGGAAAGTTTCTTTCTTAGAGCGGCTTCTTTTTCTCCAAATCTAAGTACCCCTAGTATTTTTATTTTCATTTTCACTTTTGCTTCAGATGGCTTTCGGGTTTTTCTTCCCAATGTGCTCTTGAATTCATTATTAGAAGGCCTTCATGGAAAATCACTTACCGTATTTGGTTGTACTGTACTTTGCAGGGTTTCGCGGGTGGCCGGAGGGGTTATATCTGACTTGCTTTTTTTATCGTTTTTGTTGATATTTCCCGACGATATTCATATCTGGAGAGGAGGAATGAGGGTGGGGGTGAATGATTCTTCTGTGGTTTTCCGTGAGGGGAACCTAAGAGAGGCTCAGCGAAGAATGAACCAGAGCCAAATGATACATTAGACAATCACGTTCCGCAATCCGGGCTTGTGCTTCCTAAGGGAATATCCAGAACGCTATCTGTTTGCACACTGCTAGGACAAAGCACCATAGGCCATAATAATAATAATAATTGGCTGCCAACCCACTCTGTATCCACTCACGCACGACCATTACAAAAGCGACTGAAGCGCCAACGTCGTCGACTCCTTCGACTCCTTCACCAACCCCGCCATCTGCCGGAACCTACAACCGCATCAGCCAACATTCCTCCTCTCCATGAACACCCATACAAGCCACAATACTCACTCAGAAATCTTGGCATCCCCCATCACCTCATACATCCAACTCTCGCTCGTCGTGACCACCGCGCCCTCGCACCGCATCCTCTCCAGCGCAACAGGCACCTCCTGCCGATTACAACTCGACACCCCATCCGCGATGACGTAAACCCCGTGCCCCGCAGCCAACAGGTCGAGACAGGTCTGCAACACGCATATGTGGCTCTCTATCCCGACCAGCGCAACGGACTTCTTCCCACCGTCGCCGTCCTCGTTGAGGCACGCGCGGAGCTCGGGCGTCATCATGCTGAAGAGGGACTTGTCCAAGACCCTAACATCCGTCAAGAGCGGGTGGAGCTCCGGGACCAGGGGGCCGAGTTTTGAGGATAGTTGGGTTGTGGCGTATGTTGGGATTTGGAGGATTTGGCCTAATTTGGTTTTTTCTTCTTTCTCCTCCTCCCTCGGTGGAGGGGGGGGGGGTGTTGGTTGGTTGGTTAGTAGGAAGGGGGTGGGGTGGAGGGGTAGATGGTTGAGAACGAACTGGCTTTTAGAAGTTTTTGGGCGGTTAGGACGCTGGTTTTTTTCTTGTTAGCTAGTTGGATGGATGGATAGAGGGAGGGAGGGAGGGGTGGGGGGGGGGAACCATTTATCGAAGCCGTATATTGCTGTGCGGAACTTCTCTTGGAGGTCACAGACACTATCGTACATCACAGCTTGGGTATTAGATTCATTGTGATGATGATGTATATATAAACTGTATCTGAACTTCCTCCCCTAGAATTGTTGAAGGGAAGGCGGGGGATGGGGGGGTATACAAGAGTACTGGATTATCTATCGTACCTCTAATCAGTAATTGTACTTCTATCATACAGTTGCATACCGGTGCTTGTAGAACGGTGGCTACGGTGAAGTTGTACTTACTTATTCTCCCACGTAGAACCATTGTGGTGTCGCTTCTGAGAAGAAGAAAAAATAAAAAATGGGGTATATTATTATGATTATAAAGTTGCAATTGTGTATGATTGTATGATGATACCAGTTGTATTCTAGTATATATACGAGATTTGGAGTGGAAAATCCGGGGGTTGGGTGGGGAGGAGTAGTTTATGGGTCCAGAGCTCGGTAAAAAGTGCGGGAACCTGTCTTGAAACCTTGGGCTATGGACGTGCGCTTATTCCACCAACCATCAGAACGGGTATGATAGAGAGCTATTCTTGAGCTCAGATGATTACGTAAATTGCATTTGCATCACATCTCACTCGACGCAAACTGTAAAATTTAAAAGAAAAAAAAGTAATAGAAGGGAATAGAAATTAATTAATGGGTGTTGTTATGCGAAAATAGGACAGACAGACAGCTTAAACTTAGTTTTGAATTTTATTATGGTTTCAAGTTTTCATGACAATAACAGCAATCTCAACAAATCTTATCATAATAATAATAATAATAATAATAATATTATTATTATTATTATTATTATTGGTTAATAGTGGTTCACAGCGATTGTTTCATCACAAAACTCTTTATAACAACCAATTCTGCTTGTGAAAATGACTTAAATATAATTTTCATTTTTTTTTTCAGGTAGATTAAATAAAATACTAGTTATTCGTCTATCTAATAAAAAATAAATCAGATAATTTCAGATTTTGATTTCTACAAGCTACGATATCAAAACTTCAATTTTCACAAAGAATATTTTTTAAGATCATCAGAGGGCACTCTACAGGCTAAGCAAGTTTCATATGGATTGAAGCACATTTGTTACATTGGTGGATTTGTACCTTTTTCGCATAACAACACCCGAATGGTGTAATAGAAAAGTTTAATTGGAAGTGGCGCATATAATAGGAGTGAGTTGAGGCTTTACATTTATAAGACTCCATCCCACTCCCGACACGAAGCTCCCTCTCAGACAAACCCCCCAACAAAGTTCCCCCGCGCCGCCATCCTCTCCAGAGACTTGAACTCCCCCTTATCTAGCATGTGGAAGTACCTTTCCACCAAAGAGTTGAGATCTGTCTTCTTCAGCAGAGTCTGCATGTCCGAGTGAACGAACTCCCTGACAGATATCCTCTTTGCGGCCTCGCGCATGTCTTTGAGGGCGTACATCTCCTCACGCTCGGTCAAGAACCCCGGGCGTTTCTCGGGGGGCGGAACCACGATCAGAGGCGGGTCGTAGTACTGGTGTATTTCTATTTCCAATCTGGACAGGCCCCGCTTGGAGAGGGCGGGGGTTTGTGGGGCGTAGCTGGCATCAAGGCGGCGCACGAGGTGCCGCACGTGGATTTTGCACCAGAGTGTGGCCATTTTATTATTAGGGAGGGTGCTGGTGTTGGTGTTGGTGCTATTGCCGGCACTAGTTTCAAGCGTAGATAGTTTGACGGCTGGGTTTACGGCATTCGTCCAGCTGTATGACGTTGGTGTCCAGGAGTGTAGGATAACAAAGTCCCAGAGGAAGTATATACATCTTTTGTTTCCCACCTCGCGTCTGGTTAGCGACTCATTTTCGCTCCTGAAAAAAGAAAGAAAAAAAAAGGATCAAATAAATGGGGGAAGGGGTGTCAAACTTGGTCACATCCTCCGGTGCCTGGAATCTCACGTTATCAAAGTGCCCTGGTCCTAGCGTTGTGATAAACGTATTGACCCGTTCGATACAGAGAGCCCCGAATTCTTTGCTCCAGCAGTTCAGAAGCCAGATCATGCATGGGGCGCATTCGGCGAAGCATCTACCTTTGAAGTAATGGGAGATGCGTTTCCGGAAGATCAACTCACAATATTCGTCTTGCAAGTCACGAGGATGGTACATATAGATTTCGCGGGGGGTCCCGTCCGGGATTAGGCCCCCGTCTGAGGCGAAACGGGCTGAGGCGAAAGCTCTCGCAGCGGTGGGGGACAATCCGGGGAGGTTGAGTTCTGGGATTGCGTCCATTGGAAGTTGTGCAGAGGTGGATCGTTTTGAAAGGTGTTTGTTTGTTAATTCGTCCAACAGGTGGGCCGGTTGTGATGAGAAAGGTCGGCTTGGGCAAGGGGAGAAAACTTAATAACTGAGAAGAGGCTGTACATCTTTGAGGGTTCCGGTGCCTTCTATCCTCATGTACGGCAACCCTAAACTTTCCAGGAGCCCGGCGCGATTTCGCCACTCAAGAGCCTAGAATACCGCACTCAGAATGAAGTTGCAAATCCCGTCCGCTTTTATTTTGGTTGCAAAAACATATAACCTCGCATCAGGAATTCTATCTAGGTCTCCGTAAATAGTTTTCACAGTTCATCACTCGGTGGAACATATTCTATCACTCGACGTTCCTTCTTCTTTGCTATGATAGATAGAAAGTATGGTAACCAGAAGGGGGGGGATAAGAGCAAACATCGAAATAGAGGATTAACATGGCCTAGAAAAAAAAGAAAGAAAACTCCTGAACAAAAAAGGGAGGAGACACCCACCTACAATAGCCACAGCCATCATAATACTGTATATAAGTCAGGAGGGCAGCTATACTCCAACTCGCAGCCCTCGAGCCTAAGAGTTACAGAGCGCACATCTCTAAGGTCTAGATGGAAGCGGTTTAACACCATAACCTAGGTTTCACGGTAGCTCCCCTCGACACCCAGCCCTTGCTTTCACCTACGATCTCTCGTCTATCCCCACGCTCTTCCCTTCTCCCCTCCAAACCTACACACCATCTTCCATTTACCTCAAACTCGCGATTCCCTCATATTTCTTTCATCTTGTCCCTTTCTCGCATCTCCTCGTTCGAATGGATAATAATTCTGTCGAAAGGGGGTCTCTTTCTCAGACAAGCATACCATCCTTCCCCGCTGACCCTGACTACGTCCCTTGTAACAAATTTGACCCTCGCTTCCCTTGGGACCCCATCATACCTTCAGACGAAGAAATGGAGGCCGACGCAAAAATGGAACAAGATATGATCTTGGCCAGAAAGCCTCGTGAGAAGCTTGTAAGGGCCCTAGGGGGGAAAGGCACATCACTCCTTGACCTCAAAAGAGAAATAGTGAGACCGGTGGCGCCTCCAGAGCGCAGAGGGTTACCAATGAAGCTGGCCCCGGCGGTAGGTCATGGTGGCGAGAGATCTAGTAGCAGCGGTACTAGGAGGGTGTCAGCAGCAGCTTTGGGAAGTCGGTCTACCCCTGAGGTTCGGAGGAGAGATAGATATACTCCCTCTCGTGTTCCAGTTCCTAGTTTTGGTTCTATATCTATACCTAGTATACCCGCACGTTTGCCTCCGTTGCCCAGTCGTACTCTAGGGACTTCTACAGTTGCTTCGCCGGCGCATATACCGCCTCCTATGAGTAATCCTTCTCCTCTGAGAGCACCGGAAGACCTGACTTCTCAGGTGGCTGGTCAAATTCCACTTCTCGCTAAACTCTTATTTGAAGGGCACAAACTAGTCGATTCAGCTCCAGTCCCAGCACTGGAGGGAAAGCGCGTATCCACCGCAGACACTCCCCACACAAGGACACCCCAACCAGTCACCCTCGCAGCTCTCTCTCCTATCCGTAGGCCTTCTGGGGATGTTGGCAAGCCTGCATGCGCTCCCTTGACTGGTTTAGCCCCCCAAGTGCTGCTCAACCCGAATTGTGACCAAGTGGCTGGCCCAGCCCTCTCCTTCTCTGGTCTCCCCCCTGCACAGACTGACAAACACGCACACGTCTCTAATGCAAATCCTCTCTCCAAACAAACACACGGCCGAGACCCCAACCCACCAATTTCTAATGCAGCAGCAGACCACCAATTAGCCAAGCAGGAAGAGGAAGGGCACCGCAAGCGAGATTTGAGTCAGCCGGGCCGATATCCTCCTGAGTGGGCGGGTGCGACAACAGAAGCGGTGCATGCTCCCAAGGGTCTTCCACATCCTCAAGCGGCGGCTATAAACTCTTTTCACAAAGATCCACCATTAGTGGTGGGTAGTGGTAGTCCTAGAAGGGCTTCGGGGCCGGAATCTGGCGGGGGTTCTCCCAGGTCAGCTTATGAGAGTAGTGGAGTTACAAGTTCAATATCTAAGGATGGTGCCCAGGGGTTGATATTGCTTCCTGATGCGCGCTCACAACAGCATAGGCCTAACTCTCTTCTAGAGGCACACCTTCCAGGAGATAGCAGTGCTCAGTATTCCAAAGAGGTTCGGATGGCAGTTCCCTCTGATCTTTCCAGGATCCCTTCCGGGCCGAGACAGCAGCAATCGGACAATAGGACCCAGGGACAGGTTCGGGACCGACGAGCTATTCCACTCCGGGCACGGAGTGCTAGTCCCGTTTCTCTTCCTGCTACCCCCCGTTCCTGGAACCCGGGCAGTGAACCTAATAGTCTGAGAGTAGTATACCCGCATTACCCTTACCCCGGGAGAGATACGCAGGAGGCATCAAGCAAGGCTGCCCCTATTAGATCCACCACCAGCTGTGGCAGCCAATCCGCAGGTGCTCGTGCTTCACCTGGCTACCCAATCGTCCCATCCACTCCTACCGCTGCTCAACCTCCGCCCAATACGGTGCGTTCAACCTCTGGCTCGCCACCATATAGTCCACCATCTGGGATGTCTATCACACCTTCGACCAAATCCGGGACATCCGATCGCCGCCCCCGCATGCCCTCCGAAACCCCATCCTACGAACCCCCGGAGACTTTCGTCAGGAGCGATCAGAGTACACCAAGCTACCACCCACCCAGCGAGGGTTACGGCAATACCTCCCCTAGCCCACCTCCTCAGCCAGCGGGGCAGGACCAAGATAATCATCAGCATATGCAGCCTCCGTCTCGTCCTGACAAGAGTAGACCTGCACCCACCGGGAGCGCACCGGTTTCAGGCCTTGGTGGGATGAGGGTTAGGGGAATTTCGTCCGGGAATGAAGCAAAGGCTCAGGCCCAGGCTCAAACTAGCGTTCGGGCACAAACTCCGAATTACCGTGGGCTCGAGCAAAGGATAGGCGGAGTTGCAGATAATGCCTTAGCCAGGTCAGCGGTGTTGAGAGCCTGTCCCAGAGGACTGAGGAGGACAAGTGGGTTTACTATCAAGGGACGTGCCCCTCGCCCCCCTCACGCTCGTCGGCACTAGCTGCGTGTTAATACCTGGGTTTTACCTTGTTCGGCTTTCTTTTTCTTACCTTGTCATTTCTTGTCATACAAGCCCGCAGGTCGATGAACTCGACTACTCCCCACACGCTAGATGGGCTAGCGGGACACGTTAGAAAAATCACTCAAGTAAAGTTAGGTAAACCAAAGACCCTCATGTTCGGGGGCGGCGTGTAATACTAGATATCGCACCCCCCCCCCCTCCCCCCAATGTAAACGCATCAATTCTATTAAAACCAACTCAATCTGCCAAAGTAGTCATTCTCCACACTTTCTCTCTTTCTCTTTCCACCCTAGTTCTTTCAGGAATTGTAGCATAGTATTTGCGAAGCCTGGGTTCCGATATGGCTTAATGGAAAATGTACCTAGCTTGGCTGGTCAATATTCCAGCTACGGTCTCTGGGACTTAATCGTAGCATTACACAAATCGTAGTCGGTTTCGGATGGGGTATAGTCCCTTTTTCTTCTGCTTTTTTCTTTCTACCACAGCACGATAGATTAGCGGGCTGGAGGGTCTAGACTTCTTTTTCCCCTCTCCTCCTTGAGAAGAAAGTTGTGGGAGGGGTAGGGTGAGTGGGGGGCAAGGTGAGATCGCCCATGTGTGCGTGCGAGAGAGAGGAAGGATTGGGAGTTTACACATGCCTTACGTACGAGTACGCCCGGTACCATGTTAACGTCTCCTAACAATACCAATGGGGTTATTATATGATACCACATACTATCCTTAGACTACTCAAAGAAGCCACCAAACAACCAACCAGCAACCAGTCAGCCAGCCACCAACTAACCTCAAAGGACCCACGCTACAAGCAAACATACGATGTCTACCGGAAGAAAAAAAGAAATCGTTGTCTTAGGGTATATGTCTCTCCCAGTTAAACTATAAGGTGGCAGGGAATACGATAGAATTCAAGGCTAATAATAATAATCGGTAGTGCTGGGGTAATCGGGTTACAAACCGCCCTGACTTTGCTTGAGTCTGGATACTCGGTGACCATCATTGCAAAGTATTGGCCCGGGGATGACCATATCGAGTACACTTCGCCTAGGTATGTTGTGTCTTTTTTTTATTATTGAAATTACGGCGCACAGGTTTTCGTTCGCTAACTAGTGATGCGTGTGAAGAGCTGGAGCCGTAAGACCCCGCCTACAAAAGCATGGGCGAATATATCAACATTAATGTGATGTATGAACAGCACTGGAGAACTCACGCTGGGCCTGACGACCTCCAAGGCCAGCGCTTTGATAAAGAGACCTACGAGCACTGGCTCGAGCTCGTAAAGAAAGAAGAAGACGCAGGACTCATCGTAATCCCTCCTTCCCCCCACTACCTTATATACTTCTCCTGCTAACTGCCCCAGCTAATCCCCGAAACATACATCTGGGACCATCCGACCCCCGAAACTGCCAACTCTGGTGCGTCAATTTGGTGGTCAAATCTGGTCCCTGCCTTTACCCCACTAACCCACCCGCATCCACTCCTCCCGGTAACCGCACACTTCGGCATAAGCTACAAGTCTTTCTGCCTAAGCCCTCAAAAGTACCTCGCGTATCTGCTCTCCCGCAACGCCGACCACGGCGTGAAAACACACACGCACGAAGTCAACAGCCTGACTGAGGTCTTCGAGTATGTCCCTGATGCAGTTGGTGTTGTTAACTGCACTGGCCTGGGGGCGATAGACCTCGTTGACCCGGCTGAAGCAGAGAAGCTATTCCCAACGAGGGGTCAGACAATACTTGTCCGGGGAGAGGCGGAAATGGCAAGATTGAGGATAGGAGAGGGATATATCGGGTACGTCCTCAGACGGTCGGGGGAGGGGACGATATTGGGGGGGTGTAAGGTCGATGGTGACTGGAATGCTGAAATTGATAAGGAGTTATCGAAGGAGATTATAGAGAGGTGCAAGGTTTTAGCGCCAGAACTATTAGTTGACGGAGAGTTTGAGGTTATTTCTGAACAAGTTGGAAGGAGACCGAGTAGGAAGGGAGGTCCCAGGATCGAGGTTGAGTGGAAGGAGGTGGAGGGGAGGAGGAGGTTTATATGTCATCACTATGGGCATTCTGGTGCTGGGTAGGTATTCCCGAAATGATGGGTACAATCACAGACTGACACTCGCGCTTCAGGTATCAAAACTCGGTAGGCTCAGCAAGGGAAGCGGTGGCGTTGATCCAAAGAGAGTTGGAAGAGCAGCAATGATCACAATGGGCTAGTGCAGTCAAGCAAGTTACCAACGCTCGTAAACCTGATAGAACAGTTCTAATAAAACCTATACAATTCCTAAGTGACCTGGGCCGGTTCCTCCCTCATAGCAATTTTGTTTCTATGTGGAATCCAGCCCTATCCAAATTCCTATAAAACTCTGGAGTGGCAACGGTAGCGGCTGTGAGCATGCCGCAGCCCAATTTCTTTGCCTCGATATCCTCGCCAAACAGGATACTCATGGCGATCTGTACCATTAAGGTTCCGGTGCATGTGTATGGGTCCTTTTCATAAGTAAGCCTCAAAAAAACCTTTTTGGGATTTTCACTATCGTCGTCCGCCTCCGCTACTCCCCGATACTCTATTCTGTACTTGGCCATTTGCCTAAAACCCCAATTAGCACGCAAAACACATCATCTAAGCGAATTTTAATACGCAGAGTAACACGGGAACATACTCAGTTGTAGGGCCCTCTCCGGGTTGAATAAATTTTCGGGCAAGCCACCTATATCACATCATTAGCAACCGCTCCTCAGCTCTGTGTAAACTCTACTCGGGCCATACCTGAAGGGGGCAAAGATCGGGAGTACTGTGATCGAGCACGTTATCAAAAACCAGAATACCGCAGAAATCCAGTTGCTCGCTCGGCGGTACTCCATGAAATTAAAATTCTCCCCGTAGTACTGCCCCCTGTCAAATGTTCCCCAACTCCGATATACATAGACGGTATCTGGAACGGCTTGGATCCATTTTGTAAGAATCCCCAATTCGGGGTGTCTACGCATTGGCCACGCGAACGGCAGATCATAACCCCTGACAGGCGAGAGGGCATAAGTTCTAGTCGCGTGGACAACTTCTTGTAGAGTAGAGTGTTCCAGAAGGGACATCCCAGACTATAACCCGAAAATTAGAGCCCGAGTAGCTAGCACAGGGAGCCACAATTTACCTCCAGAGTTCCGCCGCTCATTCCTGCTCTATGAGAAGTTAGCCTCAAAACTCAAAACAATGAGGAGGGTGGCATACTTGAGTTCGTGCAAACAAAATGTTACATCTCCAACTGGGCAATTGTAATTGTCCCGCATGGTCTTGACTAGAGTATGAGCAGCCAAGTCGGCCGGGGCAGATTCCATCCCGCACTGTGGAATCATCTATTTTTCCAGTCAGCAACCTAGCCTTCCCCGTGAAATTTTGCAAAAACAACCACAAACAGGTTTCACTTACGATAGCACCATTAACCTTCGCAGTCTTGTGATACTTGTCCACAATTTCCTTCACCCAAGTAATCTCTCCAGTGGAGTCGACATAATGCGTCCCATTAACCGCACAAGCTTCCACAACTGCAGTCCCATACCGAATAAAGGGTCCAACAGTGGAAATCAAGCACCGGGTAGCTTTGGCCATCTTGTCGAGGGCATCTTCGTCAAGGTCAGCAATAAAAATTCCTGTTCCAACCAAGACCATATTAGCGGATAGACCAATCGAACCAATTAGGTGAGCTGTGGCGTACCAACGGGAACACGATCCGGAAACCTCCTATTGAAGTCAGTAGCTAACAGCTCGAGTTTGTGAGAGGAACGGCCCGCGATAGCCCATTTCAGACTCGAGGGAGTGTGCTGGAGGGCTTGCTCGGCGGTGAGTTTGCCGGTATAACCTGAAGCGCCGAAGACAATGAGGTCATACTTTCTCAGAGCATGTGGGAGAGCCATTGAGCTGTTTTCCTTCCTTCCTTCTTTTTTTCTTCTTCTCTAATGGAGTGTTTCTGTGATTGAGACAATAAAAAGGGAGAAGGGATGAGAAGGAAAGAGGAGTGAAGATTCAACGGAGGGAGAGGTGGGGGTAGACGCCTCGAAAGGGGGGGATATGCGCCGTAGATAGTATCCGTGATGGAGAGCAGCTCTTCAAGAGAAGGAGATCATAAAGCTATGTACCGTACCGCACAGTATCATAATATCAAAGGTAAGTAGCACAAGAGATTCGTGTCGTCATGTGAGGCTTTCCGCTCTTATTGAGATAGGAGCATGAAGTGAAAAGGAAGGAAAAGGTAAAAAACCGTCAACTTAAATCCCCCATCTTCCTTGCCCACTCGCATTAAAACGATACAACGGATCATGTACGAGCGCCAACATCCACAACAGAGCACTGTACTCGAGTATACCAGTATTATACCGGCAGGTCAACGGGGAGCTCCAATTCTTGACAGAATTCACCCCCAAACACCTGTAACCTCAACCACGGAAGCAAATTCCACCAGCCCTCCTGTCCCTTGGCGAACTATCACAACTTACCCTAAATAGGTCTAGGCCCCCCGCTCGGCTGAGATCAAATCTTCCATCCTTACTTCTTTATTTTTCATCGTTGTCCCCCCCTCCCCCACTACTCTTCACCATTCCAGCAAGAACAAACTTCAACGACAACTCTCCAATGGCCCCACTAACAAGAGCCCGTCGAAGAAGAGACTCAATCCCTCTCGCTCCGGTTCTCGATAACCCCGGCAGTTCCCATCCAGCCTCTGAACTCCCACAACCCCAACAGGAAGAAGACTCAACAACACCTGCCGCCACGCCCCCCAAGCCGAGGAAGCAGAAGCTCGCAGAAGCCACAGAAAAGCACATCAATAGCACCAGAAGCCAATCACCACCACTACTACCAGAAAACACACCAGCCAATTCCACCGCGGCGGATTCCGAACCCGATTCCGACTCCGACGGTGAAGCACCAGAAGCAGTATCGCTAGACGCTGGTCGGGAAACTGCCAAAAAGGCCCAAGATGAAGCAAAGCGGGCTGCGCAAGCGTAACCCCCCTACCACCTCCAACTCAACACCCGAATGCGAACCACAACTAACTAACAATGGAAATAGCCAGGCGGATGCCGTCCGAAAAAAGCGAAAAGCCCGCGATGCAAAGCTGAAAGAACAAAAGGAAACCAGTGAGCGGAAGAAGAAGCGGCGCAAGGCTAATCCCGAGGGCGAGAAAGAAGAGGCAGATAACGCCAAGGCATTAACCATCCCCGGGAAACCCACGGAACCACTCACGCACGAGGCAAATTCGGCGGCGAATCCATCCCCACCATCGCCATCACCTCCGGCAGAGCAACAACTCACAAAGCCAAACCTCCTTCCAACACTCCTCCCGGAAATACTCCTAGCACAAGTGGCGGCAGCGAAGCGCCGTCACCGCCGAGAGCAAGACTCACACCCTGACCCCGAATCCGAACAAAAGAAGCAAGCTACCAACACCGGAATCGGCGGCCGCAACGCAGAACGCAATCGCAGAAAGAAACAGCGACAGAAGCTAAATAGAACGCTCAAAAAGGGCCCCATCAGTGTCAAAGTACTCAAGGACGATACAAAGTCTAGGAAGATACTGCCGCCACCTGCGGCTAAGATGGTCGGTAGTATTAAGGATTCTTGGTTGTTTGGGAGGAAGGCTGGGGGAGCCATGAGGAGGGATGTGATTACAGGGTTTGTGAGGAAGTAGAGGAAGCGGTGGGGCTGATTCGATTAACAGATAGAAAAGCTTTTGCTTGCTTGTGTCCATTATGGGATATAGTGTGTGTGATGTTCGCGACCGTGCTTGGAGGTAACAGTGGGTCATCGGAAATCACTCATTGGCTATCATGGTGAAGGAAATTGGACCAAACCTTTGTGTCTTAAATACGAGAAGTCTATAAAACACCATAAAGGTTTAACACAAGCAATTTTATAAAAGTTGATCCAAACCACAATATATACCCCCCACTCCCCAACCAGTCCAATATCCAAGACCAAATCTATAATTCAAGTTAACTACGATCCAAAGCTGAATACAATACCAAACTCACCAATCAATAACAATCCAAAACTTTTACAAAAATCTAAAAGGGAACGAAAAAAACAAAGGAAGAAGAAAATAACTCTTGCAATCATACAATTTCCAATCTACCCCTGTTTAATAAATATATTCAGGACAAATAGACAAAACGCCTAGTGATGGTGATGCCCAATCTGCGTTGCTAAGGGTAATAACATGCCCACTACGGCGGCAAGCGTGTCTTTCATGGTAGGCTTTTGCCCGCCATTACCTGGCTCGAGTTCGGACTGGCCTTGCATGGTGTGCATGGCGACATACCTGCCAAGTGTATTTCGAATTAGTCCAACGGGTATGACGAGGTAGGAGAGAACCGCAGGGAGAGGGAACGTACAAGAACGTTCCTCCACTAAATAGTAACAACACTCCTGTCCACCATTGCATTCCCTCACCACTACCTTCGCCCAGCAATCCGAGCAAGATCCAAGTGACAATCGCACCCACCGGCGCTGCCATCGAGAATATAATAAGGTGGGCCCTCGCCTGTCTCTTTCCCAACCCTGCTCTCAGAAGGACAGCACTGAGTCCGAACGCCGCGGGGGCTTTGTGCAGCATAATAGCGAGGAATACAATCGCTTCCAGCGCAGTGTTAGAGCTCGTCGATGAGGCACCCAAGGCAATCCCGTCGGCCGCAGCATGTATGACGAGGCCGAGGGTCGTGGACGAAGTTTTGGAATATGGATGCGAGGGGGAAGGGCTATCTAGTGGGGGGGAAGAAGCGGATAGGGAACGAAGGTTGTCGATTTCGATGTGGTAAGGCTGCGGACTGTGATTGTGGGCTTGGTGCGGGAGGACGTCGATTAGGTACATTAGGATGAAGCCAGAGATTAGTGATAGGCCGACCCACTTGTGCGCAGTTTCAGTGGTGGTGGAGTGTTCATGTTCATGCTCGAGCTCGGGCTCTAAGTGGGAGGATTCGGACTTGTGCTCTGCGTCGTGGTTGTGGTTGTGTGGTGGGGAGGTGGTAGTGTGGGTTTTAGTATCGGAGGCTTCTACGGCTTCGGCATCCCGGGAGCGGAGATGGTGGGGGTGACGGGGGAGGTTCGCTGCATACTCGGGCCAGGGAGCAGCAGGAACAGTAGCAGCGCGTCCGCGTAGCATTGGATTAGACGGGGAAGACATTGTTGATGGCGGAGTGGCCTTAGCACTATATATGGTTTCTATACCCTCCGGTATGATGACTATGAGACTTGTACCTACGAGAACGCCCATCCCTACGGTCGAGATCAAGCGTAGTTGAGAGGGGGAGAGGGACACCGCCAAAGGGAGCATGCCGGCTCCGAAGGAGCTGTTTCACTTTGTTAGCGTTCGCTTGGCGGCATATGACGGATAGGAGGAGAGGGGGAAATACGTTATGGCCATCACGATGCTGAAAAGTAAAAGGGTGAAGAGGCCTTCTGGCATCTTGGAGGTACGAGGGTGACAGTAGTTATCACGGATTAAGATAATGCAGGATAGGATACCGGTACTATAGATACAATTTCGCACCTTTGAGAGAAAAAGAGAAAGGTTTAGAGAGCGACAATGATTGGTTAGTTGCTTAAAGATCTAGTTTTTTTTTGATGCCGTCAAGTTCATCAGTCGTGAGGAGGGAGATGATGTCTTTTGGTTTAAGAGATGTTGTGAGGTGATGATGATAAGTTAGGACCAAAAGAGACCAAGCGCCCGATGAGATTGGAAGGCAATAAGGTAATTAGGTGCTGTATTACAATACTATCTGCCAATAAAACTCTTGGCCTCAGGGGATTCTCAGGATGCTTCAATTAACGCGTCTGAAAACCCCAGTATGTGTTTTACAGTTTGTCAGGTCTTTTTTTTACACCAACGAGCCAGGTAAAAGGAAGCCTGTCCATCCTGTGATTCTTTTACAAACAGGATCGGCTATATCGATATTAGTTCGCAGAGCAGAGTCTCTCATCTCATCGCCATCATAAGTACAGGTACCAGTTCAAGTAACTCTACAATCTGCCAAGACTAGGTCACCCATACGAAACGCGACTTCCTGCTCGACCCTTCACAATCCTCATCTATCTCCCCCCCACCTACCACCATAATCATCATATTTCCCCCCCCCCAAACACACAACCCCTTCCATCCGTCCCTTTTACGACCAAACTAAATCAAATCGGGAGGGGAAAAATAATCACTATGGAGGAAGAATGGTCCGCCGACGCGAACGAAGCTGTAGAGTTATCGCTCATCTCAACCACTAGCGGAAAACCAATAGCCACCTTCCACCCGCAGTTCACCTATGGGATCTTTGGAGACTCGGAAAACATATTCGGTTACAAGGATCCAAATTTGCAAATTTCTTTTGCGGCAAATGACATGAAGTGCTGCCTGGATATTTCCTATGAAGACATGATGGAGCCACAAGGCTCTGTGCAGGCGGAGGATCTAGAGGCGATTATTGGGGAGTTCCTTCCCGACGGTATGGCTCTATTCTAGTTACTATGGCGTGGGGAAGGTGTAGGGGTGAAGGGAGGAGAAAGGGAGGAAAGAGCTAATACTTCACCCCAGATTGCGAGAAGGACCTCAAAGAATTCCAGACGAAAATCGTTGAACGTGACGATGCGAAATGGAGCCCACCTGGGGATAAGATCTCAGAATACACCCTTAAGGGGAAGACCTACGAGATCTGGCGCTCTACGATCGACGATGCATACTGTAGGAATATTCTCAAGAATATCCAAATCCTGATCACTTTTTACATCGAAGGGGGAACTGCGATCGACCTTCAAGACGAAGAATGGACCAACAAACGCTGGGAAGTGTTCTTCCTGTAAGCTCTCTCTCACTCTTCCCCGACCTCTCCTATTTTCCACACTAACAACCCCCACCAGATACGAGAAATCCGCAACTAGCCGCACCTTCATCGGCTACTGCACATGCTACCGCTACTACCTCTACAACCCCAAATCGCCCGACACTAGCCGCCTCCGGATAAGCCAATTCCTTATACTCCCACCATTCCAACACCAAGGCCACGGCAAGAACCTATACAACAGCCTAATCACACACTTTCTCACCATACCCTCAATCCAAGAAATAACCGTCGAGGACCCCAGCGAGGCCTTCCAAAACCTGCGCGACATCCAAGACCTCCACCGCCTAACCCCAGCCCTCACGCAATCAAACCTGACCCCACAGTCATTCTCCAACAAGTCCTTCCCCGGTGCTGATATCCGCTCCCGGGCGAAGCTGCCCGTGCGCCAGTTCGCACGCGTGTGCGAGATGTTTATGCTCCAGGGGATTGAAAAGGGTGACGATAAGAGCATGAAGGCCTTCCGCTTACTGGTCAAGGCGAGGATATACAGGCAGAACAAGGATGTGCTCGCACAGTTAGATCGTCTAGAGAGGATTGATAAGCTCCACGATACATATCTGCATGTTGAGGATGAGTATAAGGGGTTATTGATCGCTGCTAAGACTGCCCCTGTTGAAGAGGAGATAGAGGAGATAGAAATGGAGAAGAAACGCTCTGCTAATGGTGATGGAGGGAGGGCTGCTAAGAGGGCTAGAGTTTCGGGGTAGAATTATTTGTATTAACAGCGTATTGGAGATGCTTTCCTTTGTAGTTTTAGCCATTGTTTCCTACGGTAGCCCATTCCTCCATCATCCATCCATCCCTTTTTCAGTTTTTCAGTTTCTCCCCTCCTTAGTAGCTAATTTTCTCCATGGGAGGAGGGCAGTGAGCAACCGGTGGCATTCCTATGATATATCTCTTTTTTCTTTCTTTTTCTTATTTTGTACGTTTATGGTGCACGGTTACGATAGAAAAATTGATGGCTATCATACGGCGAGTGATACATTGTGACTGGAAGGCTCTCTAGTGAGCTAGGCGTAAAACCCTAGTTGCAAAATTTCGTATCAAGTGCTTATATTCGGAACAGTGGTAGCATAAACGGCACCTAATTTCCGAGAATAAGATAGATCGTAAGAGGTAAACCTCAGAAGATATATAATACGACAGCCTCGACGAGAAAGCGAACCTAGACGTTACCAAAGGCCAATCTTAGCCTCAGATGTAGCACTGCACTGTACAAGAACGATAACCCGGACCAAGCCGAGGCCGTAAACCAAGTACAGTACATATCATAACACAGTAGGGAAGGAAGCCATAAATCCCATACTGTCTGTACGTAGGCACTTTTCAAGCAAACGGCCTAGTCTAGGCACAAGTACGAAGCACTCCGAGATATAGACTGACGCAGTATCCAGCGAGTATAGGAGAAGAAAAGAAAAAACCGAGGGCTAAACCGTCACTCCAGTTCAGTGGGACCGCCACGACAACAATGAACTTGTAAACGCTCCTGTCACCACAATTTCACAAAGATTCTCGGATGTGATAGTTTCGGCAACTTCCGTTGCACCGCCGAACGTCCGAAAATAATATCTGTATGGCCCTGGACTTCGCGCAAGCATCACAGGTGTAAAAAAAAAAGATCAGAGTTGCGGAGGTTTTGTGATCGTGGGGTTGAGGTGGGTGGGTGGGTGTATTATTCGGAGTGCTGGTGGTGGTGGGGAGGGTTGGTCGTGCTTGGTTCTGGGAAGGTGGGAATGGGCCTTGGGATACCGGTATGGGTGTGGCGGTGGAGGGTCCATCAACTACAGTAGCTAACCTTTATTAGATATTCGCCTCTTTGCGAGGAATATTTTACTTTCGCTTCTGCATGTCTGGGGTGTGATACGATTGGCCTTCGTGGACGTTTATTGGGCATAACCTTGTGAAATAAACTCGAGCTCATATCAACAAAATATATGGCATGGGAGATACTTCCTGAATTACGTACTATAAGTACAGTATAAAGCGCAGAAATGGGGAAGAAAGGAGAAAAAAATAGGCTGATAGTTAAAATTGCCATACGGTACCGCTCTACCCTCCTCTATTGGACTCCCATACAAGCTCAAACCACGGGTATCACACCCAAAAGCAACCCCCTTCCAGACCAAGAAGCAATAGCAAGCTCGATATACCGTGCCAAACCCAACACTACCCAAAACGCCCAGAATGAAAGTAAAAAAAATACACAGCAATAGGCGCTGGTGTGATGTACACTGTTATGAACAACGACAACGGCTATCAAACATTCATAATCAAGAAGCTTGCCAAACTTCCTGTTGCAAGGCCAACCACCAAACACATTCCTAGTCTGTCGTTAGCAGTGTTGCCAATAAAGAGCGCTACGAGAAGGAAAAGAGGGAAGGAAATACCCATAAAACCGCCACTAGCCTCTTTCTCGTCATCATCAACCCACCCAGGTGTCGACATCATGACATTACTCACAATCCATCCGTTCGACATTCCAAACGTGAACTGGACAAGCCAGTAGAAGAGATCGCTCGAGATCACGGCTCCGTGGCCCTTGATGTTGCACATCGTGTACAATGGGATGTATACCAACCGAGCTATGGAGATCAATGCGAGAAGCTTCGGTCTGTAACAAGTGAACCTCCGCCATCCGCAGACTACTCGTCCAGATAAATCACCCAAGTTCCAGAGCATGAATCCGATAGGGATGAATACGTCCGGTTTGAACATCCTAGGAGACGAATCCTCTGGACGGACTGAAATAATTACTTGGGTGTAGATTGGGAATGCCATCGTTGCGAAGAAACACAGCCATACTGCAAAGGAAAGGAATTTGAGTTTCTTTAGAAGGACCCAGAGGGATACTTGGGTGTGGGTTGCTGGAGCAAGATCTTCTGAGTCAATGACTTCGGACCCGGATTTGTGCGGCGAGATGCGGTGACGGGAAAGTAATAGCAGGAATAGAAGCAGACAAGAACCCGAAACGAATGTTGCTGTAAGGAAGTATATAAATGCGGACTTGGGCGATGCCGTGCTTCCCTGGGTACCTGGTGACTGAGAGACCGCTAAAACCGATACGATTTCTAGATGCATTTTAGTTTGCGCCCAAGTGCGTATCGGTATTGTGGGCTATGGGCTAGAATTCACATACGGGCTATTGCAGGAAGGACACCGGCGACTCCTTGGCCACTATATTAAACTTAGAATCAGCTATTAATTTCACACCAGTACGTTTATGGGGTAACAAACGTCATGATTGCTTGGGTGTATATTCCGCCGAACTTGTTGACAAACGCATATATTCCGTTCTGACTCATACCTGCGCTCCAGCTCGCGAAGAGGACACAGGTCAAGAGAACCGTGATGTACGCTTTCGGGCCAACTCGAAACATAACCGCTGATAAAGCCAGCACCGTGAATACAGTGCAGTTGATTACTAGCGAGGCACATATTCTCCAGGGGTAGTTTGCAGATTTTTGACGATACGAGAGGTACACCGCAGATCCCAAGTTTGTTATTGTGCTTACGGCCAGGATGAGTGACTGGAAGTTGTTCAGGAGAAACTCGTCCTGTGCTTCAGGTTAACCAGCTGTACGGCCCGGTACTCGAGCCACCAAAGCTCTCACCTCAGCGAACCGGCGCTGGAAATACGTAGCGCATGCCATAAACATGTTCCAACTCCACAGCCTGTAGTTTATAAGCTTCTGTCTACCCAAACTTCCACCCCCATGGAAGGGGTTCTACATAGCTACTCCCAGGGACAAAAAGACAAAATACTCAAACCGAGAGACACGCTGTGCCTTCGGTGAGCTCACATCCTCCCGTTCATCCTGGTCCTCCAAAGGTTCGTAAGTCGGTTTCCACCATTCTCTGAGTCTCTCCATGATGTATGATGGCGATGAATGGGAGTTGGGTACTGGCTCCAACGTTGAGAAAGTGGACGGAGTTGAAGGGGAATGATGGGGAGAGGGTGGGGAAGGAGATCTAGGAGGTGAATGAAGCGTGAAGCCCGTCCTGGCGTTGGGGGTCATAGGGCCAGTCATGGGTGGGAGCAGGGTCGAGAGGCGTTGGATTGGGCTGTTTCGTTGCCAGGCAGCCAGAGGCTCGCCGGGTTGGCGGTCCAGATACCGTAGCGATCTGCCAGAACCAGGGGGCGGAAAGCCCCGAATATGCTTATCATGCGCGCAGATTCTCATGCATTACTATTTCGCTTGCCTAAGCAATCATCTCTCTACAGGAACTTGTACCTTTTTACTCCAACCAGGACTTGTGGAATAATAATAATCGCTCACCCCGCACAATAGAACAAGAGCCGCAGCCCTTGTTCCCCACCGCGTCTTCGAACAGAAATGAGTGCAGAAGCTGTAGGAAACGACCGTAACAGCCATCATTCGAGAGCTCCATCGCCAAGGCCAGGCACTGTACGGGAGGCTGAATGCTGCGCCGTCCGATCTGGGGGCCGCCCCTACTGGTACTGTACCGTGCACCCGTCAAATCACCCTTACACCAAACCTTGTGGCCTACGGTACCGGTCATACTGCTCGAGTAGTATCGTACAGATACAACAGATACAACCGTTGCAAAGGGACCTAGCAGATTCACATGGACAACCTTTGTGACGGTGGGGCGGAATACGATACTGGTATCGACCATCATACTTTAAACTTATCAGCAGGATGCCACAGATAGGCACAGTGCCGGTATCATACGGGCAGATGAAACATGGAAACTGATTCCTCAAGCGCACCATCCCTCCTCACGTTTCTGAGCACTCGAGCTGTCACACGAGTGCGGTGCTGGGCAAAAAGCAACACAAGAATAATTCCAACTACCCCCCCCCCCCCCACATACCATATTTAGGGGATAGCTTTATAGAAGTGTTTAGACGATACTCCTCTCTAGTTTTATGTTTTTCGTTTCTCGATAAGACCAACATTCGTGGAGATATCAAAATTCCAAACTACTCATGTGTGGTCATTTTCGAGGTTATTTTAGCCAATCCCCACCTCGTATGATATAACCCAGATGCATATCAAATGGTTTACCCGTGAGTGTTGGCTTCAAGTGCTCTGCACCAAACCGGTAACAGCGTTGCTAACCCATGCTGTGCAAAGCATACCTTTAGGAGTTGAGGGTACTTTACCGGCACTTAACGTGGCTACAATCTATCACTCGGATCCTTTGTGTTTTCTAGCCCTTGGTTGTGTGCGGTATTTCCAGCAATCGTCTGGTCGCTGGTTGAAGTGCCGGTACTGTACGAGTACAGTACGGTAGATTCGCACGTTTTAACTCCGGATTTAGACGACTCGAAAAGGTATGAGGATGGCTGTTATAAATAAACACGTCTCTTGAAGCTTTCAGCTCGCACCCGACCGTCACTTGCACAGCAGGAATTTCGTGTTCTGTAAAAGCACATGTAGTAGTGCGGGAGAGAGAAACTTTTAAATAAGCATAAAATTCTAAGGCAGCTGTCGGGCTCTAAGGGTTACTTGTATCAAGTACCGTACCGTACCGTATGATACCGTACTACAGTGGTACGACAGTATCCTATTTTATCAGTTCCGACACCAGTTACAGTATTCTCGTGGGGCAGTTGAATGATTCACTAGCGCTGATTTCCACTCCCAGCCGCAACTGGGCCGACCCGTCTCCCTGGCAACTGTCCTACACGAAATCACGTGATAAATACAAACCAACCCAGAAATCTAGCAACACAGATATCTGGCTGTCGACCTGACAACATCTCTTCCTCTGCCCCTTTCCACTGGTAAATATACTCCACGGCCTAGGAAACCAGCACACCACGGAAGACGTGCCTGGGATTCGCAATGTCTTCCGATGCCAATTCTCGAAGAGCTGCACCCAAGCAGAAGAAAACTTACGGAAAAGGAGTCAAGTCCCATCTCTCTGGATGGTTTGGCCGAGATTTGTGGAGTGCAGTTGAGCCTACTATGGTTTCTAAGAAGAAGAGTGGGGATAAGAAAGTGACGGTTGAGGACGACGAGTTAGCGGAAAAACAGCTTGTCAATGAACAGAAACAAAGGTTGTCTTCTGATACAGACAAGAGTGTGGATGGAGGTGTTTTACTGAAGACCCCTGTTGCTCTCGTGCGGGAGGTACCTTACACGGAGGCAGTCGCCCTCGGCGGGGTGGAGGCGGAGGGGGGGGTGAAGGTGTTGGAAAAAGAAGGGGATTTTACGGACTTGGAAGCAGAAATTGACGGGATCTTAGAGAGCATGGGGAAACTTGACGTCCAGATATCCCATCATCAGACTGCGACGACGACGGCAACAATTGACCTTACTGACGATACTGCAGAATTGGATCCTGAAACTAGAAGCACACACTCAGTTTCTTCCGTTCAATTCAAAGAAAACTCGGATAAAGAGAACGAAGAACCACAATCGACACCACCTTTGTCTCCCATTCACAACAGCGTGCGCAACTCCCGTAGGAAACCGCCTACATCATCAGAGAATACACCTCGGGAAGCACTCCGCGAGCGATCAGTGTCGCCTGATGGGTCTACAGTCCTTGAATCACCGGCGAGGAAGAACGGAGTTCGGAAAAGGGGGGTTCGGAGATCGGTCATATCTATGCAGTCGCCCGTTCCGTCGCCGCTTAGGAGGGAGGGGGAGAAGATGCCTCAAGGCGGTGAAAACGAGGGCGACATGGAGAATCCAATTACTGTGTGGGAAGACGAAGGTATGGGGGCTATTCAGGTTGGGCCGTTGGTGAATCTGCTTGGACGTAAGGCCTCCAAGGTAGAACTACTTGAAATCTCGGACCCCGGGGGCGAGGGTGAAGAAAGAGAAAACGCGGCAGCAATCCCGTCAGAACCAATTCATTCTGGATCGAGTGGGGAGGGGCTCTCGATGGTATTAGACAAGGAAGGTGGGGGATTGCCTGTTATTGATCCGGAAGAAGTTTGTTCAGCAAGAGTATCAGAGGAGCCTCGTGAAGAGGAGCCTGTTCCATCCGCTGGATCACTATCGGCAGAACAACTTTTACGCCTTTGCACAAACCCCTCAGTTCTTGATTTTGAGGAATATATCAATTCTCTTTCTGAGACCTCTTCAATCCGAAAACTAGGTGAGGCTTCCTACAGTGAAGTATTCCTTCAGTTGATCCCCGGGTCACTATCTACAACGGTCCTCAAGATTATCCCTTTCGGTGGCCCAGACCAGTGCGAACTTGAGAGCATTATCCAAGAGGTCCGAATCACAAAAGCTATGGGCGATATTGAAGGTTTCATTGGCTTTCGTGGCGCTTTTGTCGTTCAAGGATATTTCCCTCAACTCCTCATGGATGAGTGGGATATATATGACGAAGAGCGTGGCTCAGAGAATGAGAGACCGGATTTCTACGCAGAAGACCAACATTTTGCTATCATATGCTTAGAAAATGGGGGCACTGATCTGGAACATTTCCCTTTAGAGGGGTGGGAGGAAGCGTGGGAAGTCTTCTGGCAGGTGACACTAGCGCTTGCTAGAGGTGAGAAAGAGAGAGACTTTGAGGTATGCCTTGGAGCCTAGTTTTATCTCGAGATGTGGCTGAGACTTTGACTAGCATCGCGATCTGCATTATGGAAATATTGTAATTCGGAGAGTATGCGATGACGATGATTCCGGAGAAGAACTCTTGGGAAAGCTTTCACTTCGGGATTCGGATTCTGAGCAACCCGAGGAAGAACCTGTCAAAGTGAAACAATGCGGTACCAAACTCGATGTAGCATTAATCGATTACACACTCTCTCGTGCAGTCTGTGGCAACGGCGAAGACAAAGATGTCAGGGTAGAATTCGCCCCTTTAGATGACAATGCCCTCTTTACAGGAAAAGGTGATAATATACTGGCACACTCCTTTTATCTCCAAAGCATCATTATCGCTAACATAGCGATTTGAATCCAGGCGACTATCAGTTCGACATCTACCGCTTTATGCGTAACCACCTCAGCACTGGCCTTGTAGACCCTTCCGAGGAATGGATAGACTGGAACGTTTACACCCCAAAGACCAACACATATTGGCTCCACTACCTAACCAACATCCTCCTGAATAGGAAGCAAATCCCGCGGCCCGCCGCACGGGGGAGGAACGCCGCTACAGGGGAACAGAAGAGATGCTATAAGAACTTGGAAGCAGCCGCGAAAATACTCGATCCACGTAAGCGCAAGTTTGGAAAGGACCAGGCTGATTGTGGGAGCGCAATAGAGTTTGTCGAGTGGGCTGTTAAGGAGGGGATTTCTGAAAAAGGGATTTAGTCAGCTACACTGGTTTGGTTTGGCGATTTGCGAGGTGGTGTTTGTATGTGTGTGTTGTGGGAATAAGGATAGGGCTGTGTTTGGATGGATGGATGGAATGGATGGAATGGACTGGCGCCTGGGGTCTATGCAAGTTTATAAATTTATTGTTTTTTTATTTCCCTTATTTTTTTCTTTGATTCTGGGTTTGTGTGGGTTTTGCGTATCTCGTTTTCCTTGAGGTGACTGTGGGAGGGGTTAGCATATGCTAGGTTGGGCGGTGGAAAAAAAAACTAGGTGCGAATAGATTAGGATGATGTGGAAACAAACACCATTTCATTTTTTTCTGTATATTGGAGATTTGGAGTCGTATTTTGTGGGATGCTATTCAGCTTATAATAATTTGCTGTCGGCATTTGATTGGGTTCGAGAAGCTTGTTGGTGAACTTTGGGGTGCGGCGGTGAACTATGGTATGTAGAAGTGGGATGGTTGTGGTGGGCTCATGTGCTGTCACTCGCGCATTAATTAGGATATTATTGGGAAATCACAGGTTCAATGTTTTTTTCTTTTTTCGTGACGCCCAATTTGGAAGCTACACGTAGTGCCCTGGACGGGATTACCGGGGCCTTGGGTGTTATAATATTGTAATTAATAACCCCTCTAGATCCTGTTTTGCTCATAGCTAAACCTATGGTATTATACCTTTCTTCGCCACCACTGATATTCTAGCTCTGACTACCCCACATGAAGGAGCTTCATCGTTAGGTGTTGGTGATAAGTGTTTGTAATTTCTCTCTACTCTTGAGGGGTCCGTCCATCTGCCCTCCGTTTATGAGTTCAATATTTGGCAATGGACTCTTTAGCTTCAGGAGAGGAACTCGAAATATTACTGACAGCACATGAGATAGGCATTTGTTCCCCTAACGATATTGGGCGAAATTATGGTACCTGGCTCGCACAGTGATTAAGATGCTAGCCTCCGTGAATTAGAAGGAGCCCGGGAGCTCAATTCCCCTCACCATGAGTGATTATTGAATAATCCATCACGTAGGAGAGGGGAACTATGAAGGCTTGCTCTAAGGAGGCTGTGATACAGAGGGTCTTAGTCTTCATCGATAAGGCTGTAGCGCAAAAATCAGACCTGGCACTGTACGAAGTGGTATGATAAAATCCGGCTTTAGACCATACCACTGAGATCTGCGCTCGGGGGGCATAAGAAGAGGCGAGAGGGAGAAAAGGAGGGGGATTAATAAAAAAAGAAGAAAAGGAGGTATTTTTCCTTCTCTGGTTTGTGCTGTAGTCACAGATAGGGTTTTCCTAATGCTATACAGATTCCCCTGCACTGACACCTCTGATCCACACTATGTGTGCTGGCTATTTGTCATAAAATTGTACTATTATGAGTAGTGACATGTTTACAAAATCCTTTCTTGAAGATATATCTTTGCTCCTGACACCGACTCACGTGGAGCCCCCCTCGGTCGCTGCTCGGGAACAGCTGGTGCCAGTCCTATACCTACCCCCCCCCCCTCCGCATCTGACCAATCTACAGCATACATCTTAGCAACGCGCAAACCTTTTGAGCTCCTCCTCCTCTGCGAGTAGCTAATAAATGTGCGTCCTTCTTGTTGGTGTACTGATGTTCCTGTTGCCCACACTTCTTTGAATAATACTGGAAAACTGTGCGGGTAGTAAAACTGTGATTTGAAAATTTGTACAATTTTCCTTTCTTTGAAGTAATATCTCTTCCTCATCCTTTGCTTGGGTCTCGGGGCCTCTGCGCCGCCTTTGGTCCCTTATCTGGGGGAGAGAGTATATATTGCTAAAAGTTTAGTGATAGGGTTTTTTGTATGCAGCACGGTCCGTAGGGTGAGGTAAAGCCAGTGTTCCCTGGCCTTCCCCTGACAAGGCAGTAGCTGCAAACAGGCGGATAGAAGAAGCCCTAGTGAGTACCAGCGCTGAATTAAGCATTTTCTTGGACACAAAATCTCCTATTCCCCTCCAGTATGGTTTAGCTTTTTACCTACCTAGCTCCTAAAACTGCACGACATAAAGTGTGCTTAATGATCGCTAGCTTTTTTTCTCCTGCTTCCGGGGAATTGAGGATTGTATTCTTCGTGGTATGTGTCAGAGTAGCTGTGTTTTTAAACTTGGGTGGGAAACTATGGGGATATCTATAATGCTGTGGTAGTAGTGTCAAAATGCACTGTATAGTATAGTACAGTAGCTTATGGCGGTCTGGAACCGAGTGATAATATGCTAATTGCTCTAAAGCAGCTGTCGAGGGAAATACGAAAGATATCATGGGAAGAAAAGGGTTATTCTAGAGAACAGCCCTTCCCCGGCGTTTATGACAACACTAGATGGGGAAATTGCTGAAGCTTTTGTTATCATACCATGGTGTGCGGAAGTAATAGGTGTTATACCTCAACATTGTTTAGGGTATTCTGGGTTGTGAGGGGTAAGAAGAAGGAGAAGGGTTTAGTAGCTCCAGGACTATGAATGTGGATAGCTGCTGCAAGTGTTTATAGGGGTTAGTTAGTCTAGTCCGTCTTTAGCGTAGGAAGGGACGGACACCCGTCCTATAGTTCGTCCCAACCTCTGCTCGGGACGGACACTAGGGCTCTGTAGGTCTCTCCCTGTGAGATACCTATAGGTGATAGACAGGCTACCTAAGTGGCAGCCGCCGTCTTTATGAAAGACGCCTTGCCCTGGAGTCCTTACCTACCCTGCTCTGGGCTTCTGGGCTCTGGGATTGATTGGTCTAGATGCTCCTGCTGTCGTACCACCAAGAGATCTGTGAAGAGTATGTTTAGGCCAGGGTTTGATCTCTTATACTTGTGGGCTATAGTGGAGTTACAGCCCAGGAGTTTTCAACACTGATCATAAGTAGTTTCTGGGGCGGGTGTACTGTACTCCTCTCTCTCTCTCTCTGAATATCATGGGAGTGAGGTAGAGAGCTAAGAGGATCGTGGGGCGGCTGTCGCAGTTTCTGGTAGCTGTCAAGACGTGCTCTGATTTTAGACAATTACTCTATAGCCTCGTAGCCTAAGGCGGACACGGTCTCACAGGCTAGCTACACACTCAGGAATATATCAAAATTGAAATCCAAGAAGGATAATTTTCCAAAATCCACAAGAATCCATGTCTTAATGAAAGTGTCAGGAGGCTTCTCTCTTAAAAATCAGATAGATTGGCTAGAACAATTAGTATTTCCTCCCCGGTGGTAGCTTTTTTGGTGAAAAGCCTACTAGGAGTAGGGCTTCGATGTCTCTTAGTGCTTCGTTAGCATAGCTCACGCAAGGTGTTTCGCGTTAGAAAAAAATGGCAACAAAAAGAAGATATTCTCGAGTATACCGTATGTCTTTCTCTTTCAGTTCCTATAGTTTAGACATGCAATGGGTTGCAATTGGGACACCGTGTTCTCTCCGATGGGCCAATGACAGAAACGGACCTTCTGAGAGGGCTATGCGCTTATCCCTGCAGCTAGTGATGCCATACCGTACAAGTACCAGCTTTGGAAGGGCGCCTGTGCATTTGTGATGAGTGGTCTAGGATAGGAGCAAGGTAGGCTTGAACTAGAACCGCTTAAGGTCACAGTCCCGAAAGACTGAACCGGGTGATGAAAAATAATATGGGTGTATTCTTTATGGATACACTTACAATAACATATCGGTTGGGTGTTTCATAGCTGAGACTGCTGTTTTGAGGTTAGTACTGGCTAGTTACTCGAGTACTCAACCTGAATATAAGCAACGGAGGATTGACGTCCGGCACTGGGAGTGGGAAAGTTCTCCTATCATACCCCTCCATGCCCAGCTTCTCTATGACTACCGGTATCCTAGGCAGTTAGGGACCGCCCCTGCAACATTCAATTACGATGAGTTCCTAGGTGACTTTCAAACGTAGCCTTAAGATGCAGGCTTGGGCGCCTCTAGGGTTTGTAATGTGGAATTTTCTATATGATTCCAGGAAGCGGGAGTACAGTACCGTACCAGTATACAACACTAGCCTGGCTAGCTAGCCGGGTGTAAGCTCGGGAATTGTGGGCTGGAGTGACTTAAGGCTGTAATCGGACTTTGGGCTTGTCTCCGCCTGCTACAGATTTGTCAGGCGCTGCGAGAGATGTCATTTCGAGCCTACAGTGACCTGAGGGATAGGAGTGGGTGGGGCATGGGGTGCTTGCGCAAGTGGGTTGCTCCAGCAAGCTTCGAAAGGAAATCCATTGAAATACGGTAAGTATCATGAACTGGGGATATGAACTTGCTACTACGCTGAGTGGTTTTGATGGGTGTTATGGGGTGCTTTACTGTGCATCGCGTCTAACTTCTGCTCTGATGCTGCCGGCGGCCCCGGCCCCGGGCCAATGCCTTAAGCGCGGAAGAGGATTTCTAAAGTCCTCTGGTAGTGGTTATTTCATCAAACCTCCTATCATAAAGTTTGTTAAGACACGGCGGGGGGATGTAACTTTGCGGTACTCTTTACCTTGCGGGAGATGTCCACCTATCAGGGCGGGCCAAGCATTCCGAAAAGGATACACTGAGTGTTACCTGAGACTTCGGATCCTCATCCCCCCCTTCTCATTCTCAATCCCTTATCATCATCTCCACCACGGCATTCAGGCATACAAACATCTTACCCCACTTCATCGTTTTTTATCAGTTCGAGTTTACTTCAATATCGCAAGACAATCAGAAGGAAATAACGAGTCAATATAGAATCAAGTTAACACAGCCACTCATCCCTTACTTCAGCCCTTGCTTTTACCTTGTTTCCCCGCTTTCCCCGCTTCTCTCTATTTTCTCTCCCACTCTCCTTCTCGCTTCCTTGGTCATCCAAATCCAAACCTTCTATATCATTATTTAGAGTAGCGATTGCCAGAACATGAGCAATAGCACTAGCACCAGTACATGGCCCGAAAATGGCTCCGCTTCTTTGACCACCGAAGACCCCGGTGAACATCGAGGGGGGGTGGAGTTGCCGGCAAATCCAGGCCGGAGAGTTGTGGACCCCAATCTGGCAGACGAGAGTCGCCGAACCCCACTTTCTTGGGCTGCTCAGGGTGGTCATGAGGATGTAGTCAAACTACTTTTGGCCCGGAAAGATGTCGATGTTGACTTGGCGGAGTTCCGTGGTCGGACACCGCTCTCTTGGGCTGCTGAGTACGGTCGCGAGGGTGTTGTGAAGTTGCTCCTTGAGCGGGAAGAGGTCGATCCCAATACCTTCGACACCCCGTATTTACTCGCACCGATCGCTCGGGCTGCTGAGTACGCACACCAGGGAGTAGTTAAGCTTCTCCTGGGCCGAAAGGATATCCGGCCTGACCTTGCCGACCGCCATGGTCGGACGGCTCTTTCATTGGCTGCTGAATTCGGCTGTGAAGATGCTGTAACGGACTTGCTGGCCCGAGATGATGTTGATCCTAACTCACCCGACTCCGACTACCAGCAAGTGCCACTTATGTGGGCTGCCAAGAAAGGCCACGAGCGTGTAGTGAAGCTGCTTCTCAGCCAGGAGGCCGTCAATCCAGACCAAACCAACACCCATGGCCGCACCGCATTATCTTTTGCCGCTGCAGAAGGCCACGAGGGAATAACAAGGATGCTTCTAGATAGGCCTGACGTCAATCCCGATCTCGTAGACGGCATACACGGCCGATCACCCTTGTCCTGGGCTGCCTGGGGCGGAAATGAGGCAGTAGTGAAACTTTTGCTCGACCGCAAGGAAGTCAATATCAACTGGGTTGACAGTGAACTTGGTCATACTCCAATCGGGATAGCTGCGTATTATGGGAGAGAAGAGGTTGTTAGGATGCTTCTTGAGCGGAAAGACATCAACCCTGACGTGCCGGATAGATACGGCCAAACGCCACTCTCGGGGGCGGTCTACAAGGGCCGCGAAGAAGTGGTAAAGCTTCTGCTCGCTCATGAAGGTGTTAACCCAATGAGGCCAGACAGCCGCGGCCGAACACCGCTCTATTTTGCTGCGGATATGGGGCGCGAATCATTAGTAAAGCTCTTGCTGAGCCGGTCGGATGTTGATCCCAACCGACCAGCAGAGGATGGCCAGACACCGCTCTGTGGGGCTTGCACGGGCGGGTATCACCGGGTGGTGGAGCTACTGCTGGCCCGGAAGGATGTTAACCCCAACTCGGTCGACATTCGTGGACGAACTGCTCTTTCTTACGCCACGAACTATGGCCATGAGGAAATAATAAAGCTTTTACTGAACCGGATGGATGTCAACTCCAACCTGATGCGGAGGGGCGATGGAGCACCCATCATCATGGCCACCGTCAACAGGCACGGAAAAATAGTAAAATTGGTACAACGCCGGTTTATCCGCCATTAGCCTCGTGGAGTACTACTCCGGAATTTGGTCTTCAGCCCACTATCGTTTGTGATGCTTTCTCAGATACTACTAGTTGTTGCTAAGATAGTCCGACCCCCGAGTTTTCGAGTTTCGTCTCTATTATCTGCTAGTCTTTGCTTTATGCTTCCTCGTCCTTCTTTTGTGTTTGGTTTAACATTCGTTATCTCTGAGTGGCATAAATTGAATCACGTACTGAAGGATAGGGAGATATCGAGTCCGTTCTCTTGCTAGTTCCCCCCCCTTTTCCTATCAGTTCTGCTTTCGGTTTTGCTTCTACTTCTGGATTATTTCTTTGTGCTATTCGAAGGGATTATGTGTGGTATGGCTGATGGTTTGGTCAATGATGATTATGATTTGTTTATTTTCGCGTGATGTTGGGAACCGAGAGCAAAACAATGTTTGAGAATCCCCACCGCTACGATATACGCAAGGTAGATACCCCGGTGACCATTGTGGTATAAACAATGGCCATTATAGACACATAGACACCTGTTACTAAAGCCTTCTATGCGAGCAGCTTCTGCGGTAATGTTAAACGTGCATAGATGGCATCCTGAAGGGATAAGAACCTCGTGAAATCCAGTGAGGGCTTGGTCGTTAACTTTTAGGGCACTAAGCGGCGATGCTTTCCAAGGCCGCAGATTCGAAGTCTCGCGCCCCCGGTGGAGAGGCTGGCCGGATCGACGGCAACCCTTTCCAGAAGCTCTAAGGAGGGGTGGGGAATACCAGTCTTTTGCCTAGGGACGTGCCGCGAGACCAAAGGAAAAAAGGCTCAGGGTTTTGCGGATTATTAGGTGAAGTGATGAGATGAGTTATGGATTGGCAAACATGGTCTGTTAGGATGTGGGGGGCGTTGAAACTTTTATTTTTTAAATCTAATTGCTCACTTCATAATAGCTATTGGTCTAGCTTTCTAGTTGTGGGCTAGCCTCCGCCTTTCCACTGGGTAGTTAAATCCCGTACTCTTGGGATCATGCCAGAATAATGACCAAACCTTTTGCTACCGATATCTGTCCTCGGTGCTGTTCTCGCAATACGCATGCTACTACCGGTAGGTATAACAGTCGAAGATGTGATTTCCTTTGTTCCCCGAACAGTCTGTTTGACTGTTCCCGCATCCAGCCTAGGCGCTGGCAGCGGGAGGGCCTCCAGGTGTCAGGGGAGTGTAAACAAAGGTGTGAACTACCGGTACCCAGAGCCTTAGAATTCTGGTTGCATGCGATAGCAATCGATTTTGGAAACAAACGTCACAACATTGTGAGAGCTGATGAGCTGCGCGCGGAACTTAATGCATGATCTACTCGCAATGTCGAAGCGTTTTTAAAAAAGACTGATATTGCATACCACCCAAATCCCAGCAAAAAGACCAGATTTGGGTGGTATGCAATATCAGTCTTTTTTAAAAACGCTTC
>Ga0307509_10001023_pt1 | contig 48053 bp, 49 predicted proteins | sample 10_EM_MG_FD_202245 | JGI IMG/M metagenome (GOLD analysis project Ga0307509, IMG submission 202245) | Populus trichocarpa ectomycorrhiza microbial communities from riparian zone in the Pacific Northwest, United States - 10_EM | ecosystem: Host-associated > Plants > Roots > Unclassified | place... | reverse complement strand
AGAATAAATGATGCAAGGAGTAGAAATTACTACTAGCCATGTTTGGTCATAGTATTAAGACATAAATCTTTAATATTACCTGATTCCGAATACGCGATGAAAATGGAAGTATGCTTGCTGCTTGTCTCCGGGCACCCAACCCACCTTAAGCAATGCCCGGTCTTGGCGAAAACCCGTACAATCCCAGAAAATAACGGTATGATATTATACCTGGGCTAATACTTTGGTGTGAACTTAAAAATCTAAAACCGAGAGGCTTTTTGACAAACGTAATTATGACTTCAAATTGTGATGGGAAACCAAATTGTGATCTAACACCCTTGGTTTTGGCGATGCAACTTCAAATTACCGCCCGAAAATGTTGTAATTTATCTCCAAATCTGAATAAAATTTAACAGCAGATGAAGTCTATCACAACCCGTGCCATTTTACCCTAACGAAATATTAAACGGATTTCAGATATGATATATCTTACTCTAATACAGACGGTCTACAGCCCCAAAGCCTTTGCGACGATAACGGAAACCCCAGCACTCGCAACCACTTGGTTGTGGCCTCCCCATCTTACAACCCACTGCTCAATGGAATGGCCATTGCTTCTGCCCATCGGCCACTTGTTCTGATAGCTCTCCTCTCCAAATTCAATCTTCTCCTTTAAGCCCATAATCTCGAGCCATGTCAGTTCATTCCCTGATTGCGCCGCATTGGCAGCAGTCACAAACAGTCTATCAGAGTGTTGCCATGGGATCTCGAAGTCATTATAGGCATGAAGAATGATAAAGTTCAACTTCTTACTGGACTTAATGAGTGAGGCAGCCCGCCTATCAGATTCCCACGTATCAATGATAAACCTTGCGAAGAATCTTTGTAGAAAAGGGTAAGGTCTCAAAGGTGATAGTACTGGAAGCCAGCCAAAGATATTGTAGGTCAGGATTAGTTCTTTCATATTGCTGAAACCAGCAATTGTGATGACCGCGGCGAACTCTATAGGACTGGTTCGGTGTGTTGCTAGCTTTTCCGCAGTGCCGATCGCGACAGCTGTTCCTAGTGACTGGCCAACAACCGCAATCCTGGAGGGTGAGATTCCAAGGGTATTAACAGCCCAGCTCACGGCGGTAATCCCGTCTGTGATTAACCCCTGTTCCGACGGGGTACCAGATGACAGGCCAAATCCTCGGTAATCTAGGGCGATTATATGAATTTTAGATGGATCACTGGCAGAGAGAGATCGTAAGTATGTAGGTCTCCATGACGCTCCGACTGTTCCGGTGTTCTAGATGGTATACGTTAGTATATGACTGAGCGAGGCGGTAGGATGTGCGTACACCGTGAACTATATCTCGGTCAGTGGACGCGGAGTACTAAATATAAAGTCATGTTCAAATGGTATACATACAGTGAATAATCAGCCTTGCCTCCGGATCGGCCATTAAGAGCTTTATATTCTCGGATTCCAATGGGTTTGTGATTAAGCCTGTATTTTGTCTGACTAAGGACTCCCGATGTTCTTTGTAGAGACCAAGTGGAAGGACATGCCACACGAATATCTCTTCACCGTCCGGGGTTTTCAAAAAGAAGGGTGCCACTTGATTTTCTGTAAGGGCTTTGTTAGCAAATAAGGGTTGAGTTTTGCGTGGGAGATTCAGAGTCCGAACTTGCAAATCCAAATTCTTCCGGTTTCGTGAGATCCTGTCGCCAGGTGATCTTCATTCTATGCATATAAATCGCACTAGGATAAACATGATATATCAGCTCAGATTCTTGAGCTCATGAATACAACCAACTCACTTATTTTGAATCCAAGGCACCGTTAATAACCCAAGAACGACGAAATAAGAAGCACCGAGAGCTACGAGTGGCCAATAAGCCTTCTTAAAAAGGTCGCGGGCCATGATTTCTTGGTCGAAGCAGGCGATGATTCGCTCGCAATTTAGAAAAGAGATAGGGAGACGTGAAATTGAATGATCTAAGCGTTGAGGAAGGAGTGGATGTTGTTCAGATCCAGTGGCGAGCTGACAGAATCGGACTGGGCCCGAGTGTAAAATAGGGCCTTGTTTTCAAAGTGCTTATTTGGGGGATGGACAGAGTGCTTGGCAGGAATATTATCCAATCGATGCGGTCAGCACAGTTACACTGGTTCAAGTATCAGTTGGAAACCCGCACCACCTCACGCGTTGTGCCCTCTCCTCACAAGCACTGCACCAATACACCAACCTCATCGCGTGCTCTACAATATAGCTGCCGACTCGCAAGAAATCAGGATGGGAGCGAAGCGGAAGCGCACTATTGCCGTTCGGGAGTCTCATCCTTCCAAACACCGCAGTGCAACCCCTGCTGCCGAAACTCCAACCCCGGAAGAGCAAACCTCCGTCCCCGAAGTCCCAACATCTTTTACAAAGGATGGTCCACTTCCAGTTATTCCACAACGTCAGTCAGATGGATTACTGTTGAGCGATTATAAATCTGTGGCTGAAAGGTTTGCCTGCCATCACGACTATCCCGTGGAAAGAATTGCTAACCAAGTATCAGCAAGGTCATGTCAGAATCGCTAATCCGATCTCAAAGGAAATGGGTGGAAGGAGATATCTTCGAAAAATTCTGGATAAAACCGTTAAAGTCGCGGAAGTTAGATCCAGCAGAACTAGAGAAGAACCCGTCAAAGGATTGCATGACCAGGCTCGGAAATTGCACCATGAGCTCTATGCCCCATAAGTTTGAGATCAAATTGTTTGGTGTACTAGAGCCCGTTAAGCAACCTCCCCCTCTCCCATCTGCGCCCCAGCCCCAACCTCAGTATCCTGTACAGAACCAAACATTACCACCAACACCCCAGTCGGGAATTTCGGAAAACACCGCATCAAGCCAAAGCTCTGCACCCCACCATGGGCAATCTTCGGGAGCTGGTGTTCAGACACCATTGGTCCACCACCAAGTTCCCCAACAGGGTGTCGCCCGGACTCCAGATCCCGCCCTGACACAGTCGAGCCTTGCCCCAGTAGCTCCAGTCCCTCATCAAAGAACTACGGGTAATCCGGCCATATCTTCGCGACCGTCGACCCTTGTCCACCCACTCCATCAAGGCCCACAGCAAAGCCATCCTCCCCAACAAGGCCTTTCTAGAGTGGCACCCCCACCGGCGGCCTCACGCCCCGACCCCGTTATCCAGGCTCTCGCTATTCGGGCAGCATCTGACCCCGATTTGAAAGCCCTCATGCGGATCGTTGCCTCCGGGAAGGCGACCACGGAACAACTGAAGATATTTCAGAGCCACATTGATGCCTTGACCCCTGTCGCAAATTCTCAGTTGATTCATAATCATGTAGCACGTCCACCAACACAGGTTCCTGGATCTTCTAGCACCCCTGGGAGTGGTTACACGGCGCAGATATCCCATCAACAGGCGCATACGGGCTATCAGCAGAGGCATCATCAACAACAACCGCAACCTCAGCACACACAACACCCGCAACCCCAACATCAGCATCAGCATCAGCATCAACACTATCCACGACAACAACACCACCAACAATATCAACACCAACCACACTCACAGAACCATTCCAACTCTCCACAATTCTCGCACTATCCTCCGCAGCACACGCCTAATAGAATTCCTGTTCCTCATCTGGTGCAGACAAATCCCAAGCCCCGACCATTTCCTCAGCCCCCTAAGCAAGAGATTACCTCTATAGTCTTTGAATTTGTTGACTCCTACAGCCAAGGAGATCGATTCCTTTTCCCCAAACATTCAATCCTTGAATATCTGAAGGGTGGAACAATGGTCCGAGCTTCGTTCATTCTAGTTCGCAAACCGGTTGATGACTTAGATGAGTATTACCAACCCATGACAGTTGTTTTGGAGTCTACAACCCCAAAACCCTTGGAGATACTTCAGAGAGTGGTTGCCAGCCCGGAGATCACCCGCAAACATATGGGAGAGATAATGGCATCAAAGAAAAGGGCAGAGGACACTTTCCTGGTATTCCGTCTGGGACGTGAGCTCGGTGAGGCAATCCCGGACAAGCCTGAGGTGCACGAAAAGGCGGATGCAACCAGCAGGGTACTGCGAGAGCGCAGGACCAGAAGGGAAAGCAGTACACCCGTACTCGACCTTAAGAGTGTGATGGGCACACCTCAAGCAGCACCGCCGAGGCCGCGGGTAAAGGCAATTAGAAAGGTGAGCCACTTCGTGGCGTATTAGTTAATGCGAGGGTCTAGTCTAACCGCTTGAATAAGGCGGCTCCTCGAGAGCCTACTGCTCAACCCTCTGCCTCTTCCCCCTCCACCAGCGCACTCAGGACACCAATTCCCAAGATATCCAGGCCCCCAAGACCCCCCAAGACCCCCCGCTCTAGGAAAGGGAGGATCGCAGATCCGACAAAGAGTTGCCACATATGTCAGACTTCCAAAACATCCCTTTGGCGAAAGGCCGACATTGAAGGGGAAAATGTTACAGTCTGTAATGCTTGTGGTATCAAATGGAAAACCAACGCACAGAAAGCAGCCCAAGCTGCGGCCCAGGGAGTCACTAGTCAACCTTTGCCTATAGATGGAGCCAGCCCGAGCTCGAGCTCAGGCACGGTTAGATCAACGACCCAGCAACTGCCAGCCGGGGTCTCGCAGACGCAATGCAGCCAACACCCTAGTAGCTCGGCCGCGAATGATTTGAGCCCGCAACAGATGTACGCAGATGCATATCAGGTTCCTAGAACCGCAGTAGCAGCAAATGCCACCGTGCCTGATTCGCAACAGCATCCGCAACATGCAGCGAACGTGTCCGCTCCTCAGCTAAACCAACCAATTCACCACAAATTATGAACATACTCTTGCGAGCGGAATCCTTAACCAATTGCTTGACTCCAGCAATATCCCTTTGGATTATAGACTTGCCCAGTTGCCGGCCTAGACCTCGCGTTTTTTTGCTCGCCGAATGCCCCATGTGGGGGGGCGGGAAGTACCAGGGGTCCACTACATATATGGGGAAAGCAGCTGGAAAGACGTGCGGTATGGAACGGGGTGAGAACGCACGTATGTACAGTACTACGGTTTACCAGTCATTGAAGATAATAATATTGTGATGTATTTTGTGGGCTTTGTACGGTATGGGGGTTTAGAATTATATTGGCTCGTTCGGGGGCAGTAGCCCGCGATGTGAAGGCAGCCAAGTGGGTATTTTTTAATTTTCTCCATCACTATGATGGATCAGAGCTTATGGTTCATGGCATTCAAAAAGGGAACCTGAAATTGTGAAATTTGTCAATCCTTGAGGCTTCACAACTGAAAACAAAATAGTAAAATGAGAAACCTATTCCTGAAGGAAAAGACAAGGGAGAAGGGAAAATAGGTTGTTGTTTTGGCAATTGTGTGTGATTGTGGTAAGCAAGCTATAAGGATTGAAAAAGTTGTATTTTAGGTAAGAAAGACGGAAAAGGATTACATGAGTTGCAGTAAATTGGGTTGGTAGGTATAGATAGATTTTATAAAATACTCTAAGGGATAATAGCAAGTCTCTTGCCAACTATTATATCCCCTCAATTCACTTCTACCACACCTACTATCACAACAACAGCTATACTCAAGTTTTTCTAAAATGTTTTCTCCAAGGGTAATCTTGCGGAGCAGATATTGTTGTTTTGTATGAACAAGCTGTCCTACTTTTCACTTGTGGATAGTGGATGATAAAACATGATTGTTGAGAAAGGATCACTTCTGTTCTGTGCCTTTCATGCTCTTAATTTGCACCTAAGTATTCTTCAGATTACCAAAACTAGATCACTAATCTTGGCTTGTTACCTAGTTCTTAACCTTCAGGTCTACCTGAGAAAAATTATATCATGTTGTAAGGTATGGTCAAAGTAAGAGCATGGTTGGCACACCATAATTCTGATTTGAAATCATGATTTGACTTGAAATCAGGTGGTGTTTGGCATATACATTTTGAAATCTGATTGGATACTCGATTGTGATTTGAAATTTATATGCATGATTTGGGGTTATATTAAATGATAATATCTTAAGTACTAGGTTAGGGTAAAATAAGATAGAGTTAATAATTAGTATTAGGTTCTTTTTCTTAATATAGTGATAATTAGACTGAGTAAGTACAATTGAGCAGTTGGAAGATCTAAAGCTCAATTCATGGGAATTCTTTTATGTGTTCTAGATTTTGTCAGCTTAATAGCTTTTCCGTATATTGGGGGCCAGGGTTAGGAGCAATTCCTTGTGAAGATCCGCGTATCTTGTAATCAGTCTCTATTTGAGCTTGTACCAATAGAAAACCCACTCTCGGGCCACAACAACAAATAATTTCTTTCGGCTTAGCCACCTAGCTAGCCATCTAGTGTATATATTCAGCAATTCAGAAAATATTATTTACCATCTAACGATCTCTGTAGAACATTTTATGTGAAAAAATTTGTAACTTTGAGAAATTCACTTTTTTCTCTGTAAATTAAGCTTAGCTTCTTGGGATTTTAGAGCATGAAAAATTATGTTGTAAAGTCAACTTCTTGTTACACTATTTCAGTTTGAAGGTTGCATTTATTTGCCAGTATCCTATTTCCTATACTGGTGTTACATGCTACCAATATTCTTTGCTTATATAATACAAGTGATATACCATGATGTTTGTATTATAAGGAAAATACAATAGGAAATGTAATTAAAATTACAGTGTGTATTTAAGTATTGATTCAAACATCAATTAAGTATACAGTCATATAGAATCTTGTTTCTTTGGCAAATTAAATCTCATATTAATATAGTACTATAAAACGAGCTCAATGAGTAAAGAGAGAAATAAGGAAGCATTCAGATAATGTTAATAAATCAAATTTATCTATAACTAATACCTCTTTGGAGAAAATAGAAGAGAAGGCGACTGAGAAGGTGCTAGCGGGGGATGGAAAGCTATTAACAAATGTTCCTGGGAGAAGGGGTCGTCGACCAGGATCCAAAAACAACAACACACATAAAACTATGTAATTAGGCCGATTTCTAAAATATTCTTTCATAGAATAAAGGTATTAGTGTTGTGGTAAATTTTACAAGTGTTTAATTAATATTTGAATTTTTCTTGAATGAGTAGTAGTGGCCCAACGTTTGACAATTCACAAAAGTGATGTTTTCTCAAAACATTGTTTGTGGGTCATGTTCGTTGCCATGCACTTTCCCACCTTCAACCATAATGCTCCATGCTTGGGTTTTTATTGGTACAGGCTAATTTGCAGTTTAATAAGTCCCATTAAGGAAAGTATTGATGTACTTGTACCTAAGAATATTATTTCCAATAACTCATCTGGTGGGGGTGAGTTCTCCATAAGACCTTCTCTTAAAATTGTCCTGCTAGTTCTTCAGCTAAATTGACAGCTTGAAGTTAGTATATTAAACAAATCTTGCTTTCAATAAGTCCAAAGAATGAGAAACAACAAATGCCTACTGGGTTTGAAACATCTCTCAGCTCTTAAAAAAGGATAATAGCAGAGGATCATACTTGATTGGAGATGTTACAACAAGGTTAAAAATACTTTTTATTATTATTACATATATTATGAAAGGTATAATAGATAGAAATGATTTATATAGAGGTAGAAATAAAGAAGTATGAATGTTTAAGAGAATCTACAATTGGGTTTGCTATACAACTCTAATTATATCCTTAACAGATTCTGTTTCATGTGTGAAATACATTGTTAAAAATTATTTAGTATAAGCTTAGAAAAGTAAAAACAATTAGTAGAAATGATAATCAAATCAAAGAGTGTTAGGCATGGCCCAATCTCAAATCACAATTTGGTGTAGGTCTGATTTGGGTTCAAAAAATGTGATTTGAAAATCCCAAGACGCGATTTCCAATCAGAATCTGGGACCTGCCAAACACCCTCTAAAGTAACTCTTTTTGAGTATGCCAAGATTATTTGAAATGCCACAGGAGGTAACTTTTGGTCAACTTTTATCACTTGGAAAACCCATTCTAGATCCAAAATTGAAGCCAGGAAACAGTTTTCTCTACAGTGACTCATGATAATGACAAGTGTTTGCACTAGTACAATAGTAGAAATAGGATAGCTGGAGTTGGGACAAGCTTCTTCCCCTCTATTTTCCTGTCTTCTTGTTGCAACCAATAAGAATCCACGGTTTTGCCACCCTCAACACTACCCTTTGATATCGTGAACACACTTCGTTGACGGTCGCGCTCTTTTTGCCTTCGGGCGGTCAGCGCTTCTTGGCCTTCGGGCAGGATTCTTTTAGTGGCTCGCCGGGCTTTTATTACCGGTGAATTTTTCTTTGGTGGCTCGCCTGGCCTTTTGCTACAGGTGAAACTTCATAATGGGAGATTCTGTTGCCCCCCCCTCCCTTTTCTCACGCCCCCTCCCCAGCGAGGAGGGCTACTACTGCTGGTGAACGTGGTTTGGTACCCGTTCATGGCTTGTCCTACGCTGCCCCGGGTGGAGACTATCGTGGTCTTCACATTGTTTACGTTTTGGGCTGTTCCAATGGCGGTTCTGGCAGCTAGGAGTTCGATGATGAGGTTCGACATATTGTTTCGGGCCTTGACCTACGCACCTGCGACGCTGTCGAAAAGGTTTGTTTCGGGATATTGGCTGCTCGCGGCTGTGATTCCCTTGCTGTTGCTTCTGCTGGTTGCCACGTCGACAGCACCGCTTCTCTGGGTTTTGACGCCTGCTTTCACTCCCCCGAGGGCTCCTCCCAGTCCTTCACCCCGTCCAGCTCCCGATTAGTGAGCTCGGGTTTCCATTCGACTATGGCATCTGATCCCATGGTCCCCTCTGCATCCTGGCCGTCCATTGACGAGGACAGGTCCCAGGACCCCATGTACGTTCCTTCTGTGGTCGAGGTTGACGATAGCCAACGGCGTCTTCCCTCCCCTGTTGAGCGACTTTCCTCTGGTGAGTGGAAGTTATATAACAACTTCCGATTGGACCGATTGTCGGACGAAGACTATGCACCTCCTGCAGGTAGCATCCGCCCTGAGGATCGGATCACTCAGGTGTCGTCCCATCCCCCCTTTGTTTCCCCCTGGACACGCCCAGGTGCTGGTTCTGGTTTCGCCCCGGATTCCACTATTCCCTCCGGCCGCCGTGCCTTTGTTCCTGTGTCCAAGAGGCACCATGAGTTTATCGCTCACACCAAGGAATGACGAGGCAACGCCCACCCCAAGGAGGATCACACTCCCCCCCTTTGTTGACCACTAGCTAAGTGGTTCCGTCGTCGGCGGTTATCGTTTGCGATACCCCTATGGACTTGGGCGGTGGGTCTAATACTGATGGTACAGGGATGGGTGATTCTAGGTACGCCACCGATGCTCAGCACCGGTCAGCTACCCGTAGCCTTTCCCCTTGCGCCGACCCGACCTTTTCGTCGCTTCCCACCCTCCCCCTTACCATGAGCTATTGGTCACCCTCGAGGGTGAATACGACTTTGTTGAGTGGTCTTGAGGATATCCGTTCCGGCAATGCGGTCCCCCTGTTGTTGTTTCACCGTCCTCCTCCCATGGCTCGGTTACATCGTCTTCCGAATCTGACGATGTTTCCATAATCGATGGATGCCGTATTTAAGGGCTGGTTGGAGGGAAGGAGACGTATGGTTCCCTTGCGGAGGTTGCTGCTGACATACAGTCCTTGGGCAAACAACAGAACAACTGCTTGGATGAAATTATCTCTTTGAAAGGAGAAATCAAGTTGTTGAAGGCTGTTATTGCCCGGTTGGAAGGGTATACGGTTGCCCATAAGGCTGAGCTGACGATTGGTAGGGGTGAACCTGTCTGGAGCTCGCGGGAGAATATTTGGGGATCGGTTCGTGCTGAGGCTGCTAAGCGCATGAACGGTGGTGTGACTGCTTCCCTCCCTCCTGCTGATGTTCGTGTTGCATCTTCTTCAGGTAGTAAGAAGGTCGCCTTTGATGAATCGCCCGACACCGACTATGTCGTGGTTGACAGAAAGGATTCTCGTGGTCGCCGTGCCAATAGACGGAGACGAAATAAGGTTGCCGGCCCGGCAGCTGCCGCGTACCCCGCCCCGGTTCCCGTTCCCGCTGCTGTCCCGGCGTCATCCCTCCCTACTGGCGCGGCGATGTATGGTCGGGTTGCGGCTGCTCCTCCCCCTCCCCCTGTGCCATACACGACTAGGCCAGGTCGTCAGGTTCGGTCAAGAATGGTAGCATCTTCGCCCGCTGCCGTTGTTAACCCGGGTCCTTCCCGCACCAGGGTTCCTACGTCCTCCCCCTCCCCCGATGCCCATGAGCGCCAGGTTACCATGGGCTTCGATGCCGGTAAACAGACACAACTTCTGGTCACTCCCAAGGCCATCCGTATCCGCATGAACCAGACCTTGAGCAATCTTGGGAAGGTTTCCGATAAGACCCCGTATATTCGGGAAGCTCGCTCCAAGCTTGAGATTGGATGCATCTACCTGAAGCCGGCGGAACATACTGCCGGCCGGCCCAACATGCTTGGCTCTGTTTTTGCCATGAAACAGGCTGGCGCCGCCTCTTGTGGCATTCGATTCACCGTGGATCGCAATGTGGCCAGTGATGGAATCCTGTCTCCCGGGCGCGTTTTCTTGTTTGGCAAGTACAGAAATTCTCGGTTTTTTGAGGAATACCGATCGGCCCTGGTTTGCAACAAGTTCCTTCAGGTCGGTCATGTTGAAATGTTGTGTGCATTTCCTCCCGGATGTCGTTTTTGTTTTGGGGATCATTTGTCGAAGTCCCACCGGTGTGGGCAACTTAACTGCCCTGGCGAGAACGGTCAATCATGTTGCCACACTGTACGTAGGTGTATGCTGTGCTAGAGATGGGACCACTTCACCGGCTACAATAGGTGCCCGGTGGTTGTTGCTTCTGGTTCTTCCCCTGCCCCGGCTGGTGCTAGGTCACGGTCTCCCGTCGTCGTCGTGGCCTTGATGTTACTATTACCTCGGACGTGATGGTGGAGGGGGAAGTTTCTGCTAAAGGGCTTGCTGATGACAAGGTCGTTTGCAGGAAATACGCTGACAGACGTGCTGACCATCGAAGAGGCATGAGTGACAGCGCTCTGCCTAAGGCTAAGGTTGTTCGGCCTAAGGTTGACAGGAAAGGTAAGGGTAATGCTATTGATGCTTATGAGCAGGGTGGCCCCTCCCGTGTTACCGAGTGGTGGAACCGGCCCCCTCCGGCAGAGTTAACAAGACCTCCGGGTCCTCTAGTTCGACTGGCTCGTCAGCCTACCCCCCCCCCATTACCACCATCGATGACGATGAGTCTATGGGATTTACCTTGGGCCTGTTTGCGCCCCCCAAAAGCATCATTAAGAGGCGCACCTCTGATTCCGATATCACCTCGTCGGCCATTCAGGCCTAATGTTTATTAAAACATTATCGATTAATGTGGGACGGAGTAGGGCTAACCGTTCGTTGGTGAGGGATGTTTTTTCTTTTGTTGATTTGTTATTTATTGTTGATCCTCCCCGGAAGGCGGACGGGGGTGGTGTTGTACATGAGCATGTGGATTTTGATTTGTTTTCTTTTGTACAGGCGTCTGGTGTTGAGGTGTTTGTTAGGTCATCATTGTCTGGTTTGTTCCTGGTGGACGTGCACGACATGGTGACCTGTGTGATTATGTATGATGTGGGAGAAGTGAGAAAGAGGATCGGCGGTGTTTATGTTCCTCCCAAGACGAATAGGCTGGAGTGGTTGGGTTGCGAGGCGACATGGGATGGTTGTGATTTCCTCATGGGCGACTTTAATGCTAAACACGACAAATGGAACCCGACCCTGAGGCCTGGCAGTATGCAAATATCTGACTGTCATGGCTTATAATTGACCCGGTTTTGTGATCGAACCGGGCTGCCGGTACATCCTCCGACAGGCTGTACATTTCGAAATATCAGCGCTATCGATTTATTTATCGGTAATTCCGAGACGAGGGTTTCGTATGACTGGAAGGCCGGCCTGGAACATATCGCAGTTGTCGCGAGGCTAGATGTGAGTGAGCCGACTGATATGGTCAGACGACGGCCAGCTTGGAGGAACGTTCCGGCATCTGATTGTGATGATATACTGGAGCAAGTTGATTCTGGACGGGACGAGGAGATGTGGTTGAGGCTTCGGGGTGGTGTGGACGCACTTCCGAGGTCTGGTAGGAGTGTCGGCAGGTGCCCCTTTTCGAACCCCGACTTACAGAGGATTCGTTCCGATTTAAATTGAATGAGACGGGTCAGACGACGGCTGCTAGTGGCTTCGGACGAATATAACATTGTTCGAAGAGTATACAGAGCCATGCTGTTGAGATCTCTACAGGAGTTTATTCGGGACACAATTGAGAAGGCCGGAGATCCTGATATCTTCAGACTTGCCAGACAACTGGAATCGAGGCGGACACTTCCTTCTATGCGCGACTCTGATGGTCGACTAGTGTCTCGCCATGCCGATATTAGCGACCTTGTTGCTGTCCAGTTGCGCTCTGGTGATGAACGACCATGGCATCCATCTACGGTTGAGATGGACCCTGCCTGCGAGTTGGAATCTGGTGTTAAGCGGAGCCCGACTAATACCGGTCCTGGTCTTGACGACATCGGGTATCCCTTTATAAGATATTGGCTGAAGGAAAACCCTGATTGTTTGAAACGGCTTGTTGACTACGGTTTGACGAACGACATTCCCGACTGGCATTCTGCTGAGGTTGTACTTATACCGAAAGCGGATAAGCACCGTTATGACATGGTTAAGAGCTGGCGTATGATTCACCTGCTGCCGACTATCGCTAAGGTGGTGGAGAGAATCGTCCTGCTGAAGATTGCTGAGCATGTGGTACTAGGCCAAACTCAGTTTGGGTCTAGGTGCAAGCGAGGTGTCCATCACGCTATGTCTGTTGTGTTTGAGTTTTTGCGACACAACGAGGGTTTTAAATATGCCATGCTTTCCATGGATGTCGAGGGAGGTTTTGACAATATTAACATTGACCTGCTGTGTGATATTTTGGCCACACGGGAATGCCCTGCCAACATGATACATTGGGTTAGGAGGTGGGCTGGGAACCGTGTGGTCAGGTTCAGGTTCACTGGTCGATTGTCGAAGCTATATTTTGTCAACTGTGGCATCCCTCAGGGATCCCCATTATCCCCCTTTTTATTTGGTGCATACGTTGTAGACATCTTTGAGCCTCGCCTCCGATACTCCCCTTCGGTTCGCACTGTGGTTAGCAGTTATGTGGACGATAGAGTTATCCTTGTTGCTTCTGATAGCAGGGATCTCACGAGGTACACGATGGCTGAATTATTCAAAGACTGTAACAGGATAGCTAGGGGTAGGTAGATGGGGTTTAGCACGATCAAGACTAAATAGATTTGTTTTGGTGGAACTGCGTGGGAGGATTTGGATATTGATGGAGAGATACTGACGCCTGTTGAGGATCTTAGGGTTCTAGGTTATAGGTTTAATGTTTTTCTGAATATGTCTTCTCATGTATCTTATTGGTTGGAAAGAGGTTTGGGTGTTAGGAGGAGGATATCCGCGTTCGGGAGGAGGTTTGGGAGTGATGGAGGGCTGGATGCGTGGTGCACTTACCGATTGTTTCAGGCTGCCTACCTACCGACCGTCTACCTTGGACTTGAATTTGTAGCCGACCTTTCGTCGTATGTGAAGAGAATTCAGGTCCACGTCAATGATTGCCTTCGGTCCCTCTTCCGATATCCTTTGAAGCTTGCGAACAATATTTTGCTTGCTGAATTTGGGACTCCGCCCATACACATACAGGGCCAATATCTGCAGAGATGATGCTACAGTCGCATGATCAACTACCGATATTGTGATGACCATCCATGGTTTGGTGCAATTTGGGGTGACTGGGAGGTGGATGGTATGCTGGCTTACCCGATGTTGTCTGACAAGATTGCGACAACTGTGCCGAGCTTCAACGTGTCAAATGGGAAGGAATTGGCTGCAAGAAAGTTTTATGCAGCCTATGAGGATGCGGTTCTGGTTCCTGATCTCCTGATGATTTACACTGATGGCTTGAAGAGCGACAAGGGTACGGTGGTGGCAGGGACGACTGAGGAGTGTGGGATGACCGAGGGCGCGAGGGCTTTTGCTACGCCTTCAATGTGAATCATCGTGGAGTGCGAGATCTTTGCCATTGTCGCCGCATTAAGAGATGTGCGCTTGGACTTCGGCGGCATGATCATCATTTTTTCTGACTGCATCCCGGCCATTATGTTTATTACACAGATGGAACCTGAGGGTGAATCCGCTGGGATGTGGGAGGTCTTGACACCCCTGTTCAATCGCTTTAGTGCGGTCCGCATTTGCTGGATACCGGGTCATTGTGGTATAGCTGGCAACGAGATGTCGGATGCCAAGACCAAGGAGGCGGTTGGCGGCCCTTTGCATCTTCGGAACTGGGCTGGTGTCATGCTGGGCCTTGGACATGCTATGATTGCCCGGGAGCTGCGGGCGACTGAATGGACCCATTGGCACGTTTTGGAAGGTCACAGCTATTACAATCGCACCCCGAAGAAGCCCAGACACCTATGAGGCCTTAGCAGACTTGATCATTATATCCTGTTGAGAATCCGTAGCGGTACAGGTGTTACTGGTCATGACGGATGTCCAGGTGTTAATGATCGATTCCACCTGGTATCTTGCGACAGATATCTTGCCAAACGGCCCCGTTTCCTGACTTTGTTCAATGATAAGCGGGTTCCTGAGTGGCGTGACTGGTGGCAGTCCCATTTCAATTTGGGTTTGGGTATTCTGAGCGAACACGAGGACAATGATGGTGTGCTCACGGTGTGCGGGAATCCCTTCCAGCGGACTGTCACTCAGTTGATCAACGGTACTCTCAGCCTGTTTCACCTCGGCGCTCCTGATAGCAGGTGTACTAGATGCCTCTTGAAGAACTGCAGCGGAGGTAACCATTGCCACCTTCCCGTTAAATTTGTTACCCCGGGCAGTGGTGGGAGACGGGTTGTGCTTACATGGTGGCCTGATGTCGGTCCCGGTGGAGAATGCGGCAGTAGCGCCAAGATATTTCGTGCTCATCTTCACTGGTTTCCTGGGTGCGCTTTACATTATTTTGTGCCGTTTTGGTACAATGTTGTGCACAACTGGGACGAATTAGCCGTGATCGATGGGAATACGGCTGTCTTACAATGGGGAACGGACAAGCCTGGCCTGTGTGTTTGCCGATGGAGTTCCCCCAATGGTGTTGGGCGCCATTTGAAGTTGCGTGCCGGCCATCGGTGTTTGGAATGTATCGTTGCCATGTTTGAGGTGTGGACAAGTGGTGGTGGTGGTCGCCCTGCATTGCATATGGGGTTGGAGGTGGTGTGGAGACGCGGATAGATTGATTGGCTTGCGAGATGGACGGTGGTCCATATGTTGTGATTTGTAGGATTTAAGTTTTTTGGTTGGAGAGATGCGTGACCTGTTTGCCGGAATGTGGGCTTGGTTGTGGCTATGACCTCGCTTGCGGTAGTGTTTGATGGATGGCTATGGGAGGTGAATTTACTTTGTTCGTACCCTGGTTGGGTGGTTTATTTTTATGTGATTCCTGTGTGCTGGCCGGATACTCGGGCTTCGGTCTACGAATCGCGCGGGTGGTACTTTCCAGATGTACTACGGGCTAGGCGGGGTTGGGACTGGCGTACTCCTTGGAACGTACTGCTGTATGGTCGTGCAAGCCCGAATATGTAGTCGCTCCATTAGCTAGTTTAGTTATAAATAAAAGAGATTGAACCCCCTGATTTTCCCCCAAAGTGCAAATTGCACTTTATGTAACACCAGATAATTATCTCGAGTTTTCCATGTAATGTGACTTGTCAGGTTACACAAATACGACACACCTACCCACCCATACCGGTGTATGGCTTTCTCCAGTGAAAAAATGGAAATTGAGAGGCCAGACCCCACCACACGAACCCGCAAAGGGAAAGGAAAGGAGGAGACAGGCGAACTTCAAATGAAGGGACTGGCTCTCTAGTACCTGGGCTCTTACGGGCAAGCGAAAGACTCTCCTTTGACCTGCCTCGTGAATTTGAAGGAAGATGATCTCATGGGAAAAGGCATATTGACAATGACTTTGGGCCTCAACCTAGCCAAACAAATCAGATCCCTGATGGCGAATGTCCAGAACCTGACCAGAATAGTTCAGGAACTAAGTACGACAGGAAATCCAAATACGAATGGCGGTAATATTGGCGGAGTTGCAAACGAAAAAAGAACCCAGCTTGAAAAAAGGAGTTATGCATAGGCAGCGGCCACTACCGAAGCTCCCAACCCTCAAACCCCAGCCAAGCGAGGACACAAGAGGAAAGGAAGTGACGGGGCAATCCCACCCCCCTAACCCCAACAGAAAAAGTCAAAGGAACGAGGGGTGACAATCGAATCGAAGAATGACTCCCATGGATGGAAGACAGTAGGAGAACCAAAATCGAGGAATGCCCGACCAGCGAGAAGAAAGGTCTTTGCAACACGAATAATGGCGAAACTACTTGGAGACCCGGCCAAGGACGAAGCCAACATCTCAGTCGCACTAACGAGCATACTAACCCACTGCAAATGCAACGCTCCTGTCAACCTACAAGTTACATAAAATAAGGTTAACACCACGATAACTATCACAACACCCGCAGGCACGGACTCAGGGAAATACTTCGGATATCTTGAAAAGATGACGGAGGCGCTAAACGGAACTGTGGGTGAAGACAAGCTCCAATTTCTACCCTGTTGTAGTGTCCCTACAGATGTTAGCCTAATGGTTTATGGGATACTATATGACGCGGTACCAGACAACAATGATCATCTTGACATTGTGGTCAAAGAAAAATGCATGAAGACATAGAAAGTGAACGTGACCTTTGCTAAATCCCTCAAGGAAGAACCGAAATTCAAGATATCCGCGAAAAGAGCGACCTTAATAATCGTAAGAGTACTGAAGGCAGAGGCTACAAAATTTCGAGCCCAGGTTTCTGTTCTTGGGTAAATACAAAGAGGCCTGAATCATGTGGCGTGCAACCCCAACTACACAGTGCACGAGATGCTGGAAATACGGACACACGAGAGTGGGTTGTCAAGAAACGTCTGACTGGTGGCCTATTTTCTTCAAGAAACAATGAGAAAGGAACCATCGATGCAGACAGCCCAGATGTCGTGGATATAGGAAGTTAATTCCAGGATGCTGCAACCTGACTCTTGCTGTATGCCCCACCTGCGGAGGTAACCACTTGGCAAGAGACAAAGAATGCCCTGAAAAGAAAAGCCTAAACGAGGTAGCACAGAAGAAGTACAACCAACGGATGGCTTCCTGGGCTAATGTTGGTATGAAGGCCATCCTGAATTAGGCTGGTTGGCCGTAATAGAGGGTCGACCTGACGAAGAAATAAGGAAAAGAGTGAAGATTAAAAGAGCACAACATAATTGCAGAGGGAGCAATGATGTTTTTATTACCTTATTTCATATTATTAATGGTTTTGATATTTTCTTTGTATGTATTCAAGATTAGCCGTTGTACCTTGGTGACCCATTAAAAGCACCTGGGTATGAATGTATTTTTCAGAAGATAGGAAAAGTTCAGGTTGGTACTTAAGTTTCTTTACGAGTATTACTGGAGGATTACTGTTATTTTTCCTACTATTCATAATGTTTAGTATTTGAGAGTGTTTGTGAAAGACGGTAGGCTAGTGGGTCAAAGCCGGTCTATCGGGATAGTAAACGCGTATAACAGACAGGTGTAGGGTAGATATTCGGTAGCGGCCGATGTGCTGTTCAGAGAAACCACCGAGCCGACAATAACGGTTGGCGACTTTAACATTGATACTGCGATCACGGATCAGATGAGAGTGATATTGCTCTTGGAACGAAGAACTGGAGAGTTATACATGAGGACAGCAGCCCTACAAGGGCACATGATTTTAAACATGTCAGGAATCCACATAAGGGTTCCCGACAACCTTATAAGACACGGATCCTCGACCATAGACTCCACACTGGCCAACGGTTCATTGTTTTCCAAGATGTCGAGGTGGAGGGATTGAACATAAGGGACTGGCTCAGACCATATTGTTATAGTCACTGAAATCAACTCCGAAGATATACACGTGGCGATACCGGTGCCAGCCTGGGAGATGATCAAATGGCGAATCTGAAAAGGTGAACCCAACCCGGCTATCGAAGAGTCGCTTAAACATTATTGCAGTGAGGAGTGGGGATATGTACTGATTACCAACGGAGAGAGAGCTGAAGAAAGTTTTTAAACTAGTTTGAGGAGACTGATGTACCATATCAGGAGCTGGGCTCCGATGAAGAGACCTACTAGGTCGTCAAGGACCTGGTGGACATCTGAGTTGACGGAGATGAGAAAGATATACACCTCAGCTGCCTGGCGCGTGAGGCGTGTTGGGATTGGGGTAGAAGAGGGAGATACGATCAGGAAAGAATACAAGAAAGCACTCCTGCTGGAGAAAAAGAAGTATTGAGTTGACTTCTTGGCATCAGGGAAGAAAAACGACCTGTGGACCACCCATCAGTTGAGAAAAATCACAACACCCACTCGGGTACCTGGAGGTCAGAACGGGACACTTGAACAAACCGAACAAATGATAATAGTGCACTTCTTCCCACGGGGAGATAACTCAACCGGGAAGACAGCCCCTAAAAGACACGATATCGGGCAAGAACACGAGTTAATCTGGATTGGTGAAGTCAATGTAGGGCTAGCGAAATGTAGCAACACATCGGCTGCATGGCCGGACCAAGTACCTTATGGGGTCTGGAAAGTGATACATTTGGTCAACCAGAAAGTAATACCGATCCTTGTCCAGAACATGTTGGTATGGGGCATTCACCCTCCCATGCTAAAAGAGTCTACAGGGGTTATCCTGCCAAAGCCCAACAAGACGGACTATATGGACAGCGCAAGCTTTAGAGTGATCGCACTCATTCAGATGTTCCCGAAGATCGCCAAGAGGATAATCAACAATAAACTCATGGCCATAGCGTACTCCAAGGGATTATACTGCCTCAACCAGACTGGAAGTCTACCGCAGAGGTCGACATCAATTCAGCAATCTCATTACAACACTTTATAAAAGAAGCCCAATTTGCAAAAAGAAAGGTGTCAGCGCTTATCTTGGATGTGAAGGGGGGTTTCGGCAATGTAGATTACAGGAAGCAGTTGGGAATTTTAGCCGAGACGGGTCAAGTCCCAGACTACTTGAACTGGATTCAAAACTTTGTAACAACCAGGATCATCTCACTGGTTTACCCCAGAAGTTCGAGAAGGGAACATGAGGTCGACAAAGGCATACCACAGGGTTCACCATTATGGCCCCTCCTTTTCGTGATATATGTCAAAAGACTCCACTCAGCAGTAAACACAAATGAGTTCTTTACGACGTGATACGTGAATGTTTTTCAAATAATGGTAGCCAGTAATTCATGGGGAAGAAATACGTGGAAGCTGGTAGGGAAGGGGGCAGAGATGATAGCAATTGCTCAATAACTCAAACTTGCTTTCAGCATAGCAAAAACCGAACTCAGGCACTGGAGGACGAGGAGGAAGAATGGCCTGAGGTCCAAAAGCAGCGTCATGATACAATTACATGTGGTGGAACTGGCGGGAAAAGCAGTAAGGTGGTTGGGCTACTGCTTATCTGACAATGGGAAAAAAACATCGCACTTTACGAAAAGGCTAACCTTGGCGCAAGGAGCCTTCTGGAGTTTTCAGAGATTGTCCTTGGTGGGGAAAGGGCTGTCCCCGTATCGGGCCCGAAGGTTGGCCAAAGGCATACTTTTACTGACTTTGATGTAGGGAGCGGAGTTCCTTGAACCCTCAAAAACCATGCCAGACAAGATGCAAACTTTCTGGAACCGAGTATCCCAGTGCATCACGAACCCTTTTGACGCTACAAACATATTGGGTCTGTCGGCCGAGCCGTGTCTCGGGCCAATGTCAATATACGCCGAACAAACGACGTTGATGACAGCCGTCCGAATAGTAACGGCCATCCCAGAAAACAACATAGTCTCAGCAATGCTTCCACAGAGTTTCCCCCTTAAAAGGGAACCTCGGTTGGAAACGAATCGCAGGCTGGCCTTTGACATGAATAAGGGTAGCATGAGACCAAAAGTGTGGAGTTCAACTTGCACCACAACCTTTCAGACCAGATTGCCCGTCGACGAGATTGCGGCCACACCCCTAAAGGTGATCGCAGAGGGACAAAGGCCGATGAGACGAACAAGACTACTGCAGGTGACTTCACAAGAAGCCGAACGACATTTTAACACGAAAGAAACTGTACGTAAGATGATGCATCAAAAGTGGGTAGACAAACTGTACCCGCAGTACTCTGCGTATAGGCCACTGTATAGGGGAATTCTGGAACTTCATGACAGTCCCCAAATTCGTGGCTGGATGGGTACATCAAATGAGAGCGAACAAAAGCTACACAAACGCCTAAACTGACTTGGCAAATCAGGGCGGGGATCCGACTTGCCCTTGGTGTGGTCAAGAGTTGGAGACGTTTCTTCATATCGTCCAATGCCCTGCTTTAGAGGGGGATAGGAGTGGAAAGAATATACAGGCTTTCAACGTGGCCCCAGACTCAGGGCTCTGGAAAGGAAATAAGAAGGGGATGAAATTGTTGAATGAATTTTTGTCTTACGTGATGAGAAACAGGATAAACTTTCCAGTTAGGATGGGTGTTTTTCCTTTTACTTGCAATGCCCAGTTGACATCATGATTTATGTTTAAGCTTTTAAGTTGATGTTTTGATTGTTTGTGATTTTATATCGTTAAATTGTTTTGAAAGGAGGATGAATTCTTTTGCTTAAGGGGGTTTTTAGGCCATAACTTAGGTTGCATGTCATGGATTTTCCTGTAGCTAGCGACGAATAAACGGTGGATTTAACAAAAAACAAACAGAAAATAGCTGAAGTTGGGACATTCTCTCATTCTACCTTTACTAGTAATCCCACTCTGCTGATAATGTCACAAACTGTGACTAAGCAAGGCAGATTTCACATGAGTAATAGTTATTAGTGATACATATGTTAATCTGACATGCTATGAAAGTGGCTGACTGATGGTATCTCACATGACTAGGCATTTGCGAGTCATCATTATGTTATTAGTAGTCGATTGTTTTGATTACTTACAAGTGTGAGTCATATGATGTAATGACTTTGGCACATGACTAATATTCTAAGACATGGGTTTTACACATGTGACTCATTTGAGCACATGACTTGGTTATTGGGTTTTGATTAGTTAACGGTATATTGCGCAGTGACTTATATGAGTCATCTGATGGATCTCATGCTATGACTTACTTATAAGTGATAGAAGTTATGTAACAAGCGGTGATGAGCCACTAGGGGTAGGGTTGTGAAGATGCCTACATAAGGCAGGCCTTCGGGCCTGAGAAAATGTATTTTCATGCAACTATCTAAGTACTTTTCTATACTAAGAAGTTGCAATATGATTCTCTTTATCTTTATACTATTCAATTCTACGAATATTGCATCGACCAACTCTCAAAGCCTATGACAGTTGTGACACTCTGAAGAGGCATGACGATAATATAGAACTATTAAGATAGTGCTCTATCACGACAAGATAGTTCTGTACTCTCTGATGAGATAGTGGAACTGACTAGTGGCAAGCCAGCTCCATACCCTCTGATGAGATCGTAGGACCTTATGCAAGAAAAATCGTTACCTGTTACACTAAAACAAAAAGATCATAGGATTGTTACAAATAATATAACTATGAAAACTATATAAGATAGATGAAATGTACATGTCATCTCAAGATCAGTTTCTGGTTTAAACATCTCACTTTTGCAATTACCAATTCTACCCACATTTCACCCTTAACGGCAAAGACTCTGCCTGCACCCATCATATCAGTTAGTAAGGTCTCTTATTATATTTGTAAGAATTTGGTTACTAATAGAATAGCTGCTCCAAAGAAGACAACTTGTTCTATCAGTACATACTGTAATTTCCCTTCTTTCCCAAAGGACATCTAAAAGCCTGCTATCCTATCTCACCTCTTTCCCTCCAACTTTACTGGGCAACCCAGTACCTCTATCACTTCTCATATTCCTCTTTCGAGGATACCTGCCTTAAAGAGGTATAATATCTTGAATTGGCATTTTTCCAAGCCCACCCATACTTCACTCTTGCAATCCATCAAAATAGCAGTTGAGAGTACTACGAGAGCTCTATTTTTGCCAGCTTCTGACCTACCATGTTCAGAGCCCATATTTACTTTACCAATTATCCCTTCTATCACAGATATGATGTCTTCAAATATGACTGGACACTAGCGCCAGCTTCAAATATCAGATATAGAGACAAAAGAATATTACGATAACTTGTATTCCAAGCTGGTACTTATTACCAGGACATGTAGTAATATCTGGATGGTTCTCTCGGAGGCAGAAGCATACCCAAGATCAAAAGAAATTGGAGGTGTTAGTGATCATAGCCTAAGTGGAGTCTGGAACGGCGGTCTTGCATTCCTGATTCACTCAATCAAAGAGGCGAAGACAGTAAGATTGAGAAGTACTGGTGTTGTAAGTACAGGATGTATGAGAGGGTATGTCCCTCCTGTAGCTGTATGGATAAGTGTCACACCAGACACTCTGTTCTACAGGGATAGGCAAATAGTTTCAAATGCTTTTAAAGAACTATTCGCAGTCCACGATATCAATGATATTGCAGTTGTGATTTGAGAGGCAAAGGTTATCCATGAAATCAGCCCTAAGTTAAAGAAAACAGTCCCCGCTGTGCACGAAACTGCTCAGATCATACTGTCACTTACTGCGATATCAGGGGTGTTTATCTGTAATTCTCATATACTTGTGCTTGAGAGCACAGGCCACTTTTTGCAAGTAACTGCTCTTGACTATATTTCGTGACAGCGTGCTATATACTCTTTAGCATGAACTAGTAGGTGAAGAATCACTTATACAAGTAGAAGTCATTTACCAAACTGATTAACCTTCAACTATTGAGTACATGTGGTTTCAAGAAGTACAACATACAAAATTGAACATGTAATTAAAACAGGGAACATTACTGAAGACTTTCAGGAGAGTGATGACACAGCAATGGGAGAACCATGATATAATGTGGAAGTGAATGAGTTTAAGGTTGAACTAAGCAATACAACCAAACAAACCAAGGAGGCAGTCAATGCAATTCTCTTATTGTGTTACAAATTGCAACTAAACAAGGCAGATCATCTCTGAGTAATACTTATTAGTTATAGGTGTGTTATGCTTTACTCTATGATATGACTTGACTCATAGTATCTCACATGACTGCGGAATAGTGAGTGATGATTATAATATAATTGTGTGATTGTTTTATGACTCATAATTGTGATGTCAGATAATGTAAGGACTTTTGCAAATGACTGGGAGTATGAGTCATGGGTGTCAGGCATGTGGCTGATTCATGCACAGGATTTAATTTATCAGTATAGATTGGTTAAATAAATATGACACAGTTGACTCAGAGGAGTCAGGTGCTGGATTTCTGAGTATAACTTGGTATGAGTCATAGAAGTTGCATGATGGGAGGTGATGAGTCATGAGAGATAAGGTTTTTGGAAGATACCTATATAAGGGCTTTGTGGTGACCAAGGTCAGAGGACACGAACCATTGCAACAACACCTCCAGCGATTGAAATCTCAAGACCAGGAGAAATCATCGTCACTTTCTCCCACCCACCTCTCTTCTCCCACCATGGCCACTGCCTAGGAGTTGACGTTAAGCCATCTTCCCTCCTCTTCCAAGGCAGGCCTGCCTCCCCTCCTTGGGGATTTGTTCCTGTTCTGTTAGGTGGTAGCTCCGGCGTGAGGTATTCCGACAGCTAGGACCTTGATCGTAATTATATCGGAGAACTCGTTAAGAAGACACGAGTAATGTAGGCTAGATATAATAATTCGCTTCGGTATAGATCGTCGAAGTATTGGTAACGATATCAAAGTGTAGAATAACTTATTATATTGATAAGATCTCTTCTCCGTGCTTGTTGTGTCTAATAGGAGCGAAGATGCTTCGATATTTATAATCCGCGTCTGAGCAATCGCGGTATACATGCTAACTCTATACTAACTAAGTACCTTGCCCGCAACTCTGCGCACTTCACCTGAGTGCGAACACTCGTAGACCCGGAAAATTCTCTATCACAGCTTTTGCCCCCATGGTCAACTTATCGGACTGCGCGTCTGTTATTCCTGATAGTGTGGAGACCACGTCAGGTGTCAGCTCATCCATTTATCCGTTGACAATAATGGTTACGAATTATCTAGCCCTCGTGCTTACCGAGGGTAGTCTAACTCGCTGGACAGAAGATGGCCATTCTTCTTTGGTTGGTTCCGTCGAGAATTCGGTATGCGACTGCATCTCATATTCTTGTCTTCCGGCATTACACGACTTGTTCTCGGGATCGTACCTATAGGCGTTTTCCCTCGGACTTCATCTTTTACCAACTTGTTCTCTGTGGATGCACCCGATCCACTTACTGGGCATAGTTACCTTCTTCATACCCCCCACGACTTTGTGGTTACGAGGGGACTAACTTGCGTGCAAAATGTCCCGTTACTTTCGACCCACTCTTTCGACTGTCTGTCTTCAAGTGTCTGTAACCTGATGCGCCGTCGTCTGATTCACCTGCTTCCACTTGCATAAGGTGCCCGGGGGTCTCCCCTCGTATATCCTGCCGACAGGATCCGGTCGGACCGACGGCCGCGACGTATACGGTGTTATAAGATGTGTTTCGTTGATAGGGGTCCTTGGTGTTGGGACGCAACTACCCAGGCGGCCAGTGATGACGGGCCGTCCCAACACCGGGGCTGGAGGGGGGTGTTGTCTTTTTCCTTCGAAGTTGGAATGCGTCAAGGTAGGGTAACTTTGCCCTGTAAATCCTTACGGGGAGTCCGTGCGCCTAACACGAGCTCCCCTCTTCGAAGTGTTCGTCCCAAATACTCTATCTCTATTATAGAATTGATCTTCCATCTCGAGCTCCACATAGTAGGGGCAAAAACCACCAGCGTTTACTTGTCCACTGATGGAAAACCTTTCTTATGTTACTCGACCTCTCTCGGGCCCGGCATCTCCGGGTTCTCTCTATGACACCTTTCCACCTCTTCCTGCGCATTCATCATACCTTCAGGTGGCTCCCAAGTATTCTCGTCCTCCGCGCAACCTTTCCATTTCACAAAATACCGAAGCTCTTTCATGGGTTTGTTCCTTCCTCGAACCTGTCGCGTGTAGGAAATGATCTCACTCTTGACGATCCTTTCCACCTCCCATTCTAAATCTCCCTCGATCTCTGCGGGGTCTCGTGGGGGTTGTCCGCGATTCGGTCGGTTCCAGGCTCGGTAGGGTTTCAACAGCGAAACGTGGAACACGGGATGAATTTTCCACCTAGGCGATATTTCTAGCTTGTATGCCCGACTTCCTTTCTTTTCTAAGACTTTGAACGGGCCTTACAGCTTTGGCCTCAAGTTCTTCGATGGTCGTTTGGTACGTAGGTTCTTTGCATTCAACATTACCAAGTCGCCGACCTCGATGCTGGGTTGTTCCGTCGCTTTTCGGTCACATATTTTTTGATCGATTCCCGTGTATATTCTAGGGTTTGCTTCGCTTGTTGGTGTATGTCCTGCATCTAGTGAGCCTACAATGTCGCCCCGGGGTTCTGAGCTTCTCTCTCTTTCATCCACTCCGTTTGTGGGTGAAAACCGTTGTTGGCGAAGCATGGGGTCATTTTGTGCGCATTGGTAGCCGAGTTGTTGTAGGCGTTCTGCTAACGGCACTAGTTGGTACCCGTCGTTCTGATCGTAGTTGACAAATGTTCGTAAGTAACCTTCCAGTACTTGGTTGGTCCTCTCCGTTTGTCCGTCAGTTTGAGGGTGGTAAGCCGTTGACATGCGCCTCTTAACTCTTAGCATCTTGTGCAATGATTCCCAGAATTTGCCGGAAAACTTCGGGTCCATGTCCGATATGATTTCCGTCGGCAATCCGTGAAGTTTCCATACTTCCCGAAGGAAGCTATCCCCAACGTCTTTTGCGGTCGCTTTTTCGTAGAGGCCGATAAAATGAGCCATCTTCGTGAACAAGTCTACTACTACCATGATCTGGGTCTTACCCTGCGATTCCGGTAGTTGGGTGATCAAGTCCGTCGATATGGAGGACCAGGCGGCATAAGGTACTTCTAAAGGTTGAAGTAATCTGTACTTAGCATGCCGCGGGGATTTACTGTGTTGACCTTCGTCGCAGGATCGTACATTGTCTCTGATCCAATCTGCGAGTCTTTTCCAGTAGAAATCCCTTGTTACTATCTCAATCGTTTTTTCCTGTCCGAAGTGCCCTGCTACTAGCGAGTCGTGACAGCCTTGGGCTATCTCGGTCTGAAGCGCTTCGTTTTCTGGAATATATAACCGATTTTTGGGGTATAGCAACCCGTCCTTTTCTATCCATTCGTCCAGCAGTTTTTTCCCACTTTCTCTTAATCTAACCAGTTCACGGCCTCGGTCCTGCCACTTCTCATCCTCCTTCCCAGCCGCTTTAATCTTGTTCAGAAATGTATCGTTCATTGTCCGAGTCAGGGCTGCATTGACGTGAGCACTTGATAATGTTTCCCTTTCTTTTATTAACCAAGAGTGATAGCCGATATCAGCTGCGGTAAAGAATTCGTTTTCGCTTATGTCCGCGTGAAGGAAACATATTTTGATGTTTTCTTCTTTAGCCGTGATGGATCGCTTGGGGTTCATGTCACTTGATCCGAAGCCCATTTTTCCTCGCTCGGTTATTCCCAAATTGTCTACTTCCATTGCGTCAGCATTGGCAACTTTCTCAATTATGAGCTGTGCTATCCGATCTCCTGCTTTGAATACGCAGTCCGCTTTATCATGATTTCGAAGTATGGCCTTGACTTCTCCGGTGTAATCTGCATCTATTACACCACCGCCCACTGCTATTCCCATCTTGCTAGCCATACCACTTCTTGCGGCTAGCCTTCCGTAGGTTCCTTCCGGCAGTCCTATCGCAATACCCGTTTCACCATTGTCTGTCCTTTTGCTGGTACTAGACCGTCTGTCAAGGCGTAGATGTCATGACCGGCCGCAAACCGTGATCCTTTTGTCGGGATTATAGCCTTATCTGAAAGTTTCATTATCCTGAGGCTTGTAGGTTCGCGTTTTTCTGGGACGAGGGCTGTCTCTGCGTTTCGTTTTTGATAAATTACGGAAATTTGAAAATGTTCCGATTTCAAAATCGACTGTTCACTGTGACGAGCTCCCTCCTCAGGACGGTACTCCGGCCGTCTACTTAACGCGTCGGGTTTCCCGCCCCTACTTCCCGGTCGATAGACTATTTTAAAGTTGTAATTCGTCAACTCTTGTGCCCATCTAATTTGTCACTGGTTCCAGATTTTTTTGGTCAGAAAGGATTGTAAATGTTGGTGGTCTGTATATACCGTCACGGGTTCTTCTTCCCCCCAGAGGTATCTTTTCCATTCTTTGAACGCCTCCATTATTGCGAGAAGTTCCTTGTCATGTATCTCGTAATTTCTTTCAGCGCGGTTCAATTTTTGAGAATGGAAAGACACTGGGTGAAGCCGTCTCCCTTGGTATTGTGACAGCACGCATCGTAGCGCGAAGTCGCTTGCGTCTGGCTCGACCACCGTTCTTCTTCCTGGGTAGAAATGCGATAAAATTGGTGCCGTTGTGAACCTCCTTTTCAACTCCTCAAACGCCTCTTCCTGCTCTCTTCCCCAGTGAAAATCCTTTCGGCTTCCTTTCAACATTTCGGTTATTGGCTTGCAAACCTTTGAAAAATCATTGATGAAACGGCGATAGAAGTTTGCGAATCCAATGAAGATTCGGACCTCATTAACCGATCTCGGATGTGCCCAATTTTGAACCCTTTTCACTTTTCTATCACTCATGGTGACACCGCTTGTCTTGACAATGTATCCTAGGAATTCGACTTCCTCTTGGTGGAACACCGACTTCTTCAACGAGACTGCCAGGTCGTGCTGTTCGAGTCGGTCAAGGACTTTGTGGACTAGTTTGATGTGGTTGTCCATATTTTTGGAGTATATTAGGATATCGTCTAGGTAGACGACTACTCCGTGGTCCAAGAATTCCCTTAGGATTTTGTTCATCATTGTTTGAAAGGTTGCGGGAGCGTTCACAAGCCCGAAAGGCATGACCTTGTATTCGTACTGTCCGTATGGTGTACGAAAGGCTGTTTTGTGTTCGTCGCCCTTCCTTATTCTAATAAGATGATATCCATCTTTTAGGTCGAGCTTGGTAAACACCTTTGCTCCAGCAACGCGGTCTCGTAGCTCATCCATGAGCGGTAGGGGGTATTTATTCAGGATCGTCAATTTGTTGAGGTTCCAATAATCTACGCACAACCGTAGACTCCCATCAGCTTTTGGGACGAAAAGGATTGGAGCGCCATAAGGGGATTCGCTGTCGGCTATTTTTCCCTCACCCATCATTTTCTTGAGGTATTTATCCAGCTCGTTCAGCTGCTGCGCTGACATTGGGTAGATCGGACCCCATGGGGGTTTGGCCCCTTCTTTAAGGTTGATGGCGTGATCGAAAGTCCTTCGAGGTGCCCACATCTTTGCTTTTTTCTCTTCAAAAAGCTCCTTATACCGCCAATATCGTTTTGGCTGCGTCTCCAACAGTATTCCCCCTTTATCTTCCCGTTCTATCCTTCCTACATACTCTGCTTGCTCATCATAAGCCACAGTTTCATCCCATTCAAACATATCCGCCACCGCTTCATCTTCTATATGAGCGTGACACCTTGCTTCTTCAAAGGCCCACTTACATGGGGCCGCGATATTTTTAAGGGGGTGCTCATCATGCCACCACCCAAAGGGTATGATTAAATCATACCTTCCTGCTTTCCCAATTTCGCAGGATATCATACTTCGGTGGCCGTTGACACCGATTTCTAGGAGAATAGGGTGGGTATAGAATATTCCTCCGGTAGGTGCGGTTTCGCCAGCGAAGGTGCTAATTTTTAACGGTGAATCCCTAGCTTCGGTCGGGATTTCAAGCCCTCGTGTGGTATCCTGGTTCATGAGAAACATGTTTGAACCAGAATCTAGGAGGACGTTTATCGCGTGTTTTGGTTTTTTAATTTCAATAAATGCCTTCCCCTCAGGGCAGGCTTAATGCTTTTGTTTTTTAATGGGTCTAGAGCTCTCGCTCGATTCATGATGAAATCTTTTCATTGTCGCGGTTTCAAGTAATGTGGGGGTTTGTTACCGCGCCTGCGCAGTTTCGGCTCTTAAAGCCTCCTCAGACAAACCTTTTACAATAAGTGTCTAATATTTGGATATCTGGCAGCCCACTACTAGCGGTCTTTATCTCCTGCCGAGGAGTTCCCATATCACAGGAGTGGTGGTTCACTAGAGTACCTCTCGAGTTCGCGACTAGGATTCGCTGTCCTTTATCGTCGTCTTAGCCCTCATATGAGACAGTCCCCTGTGACGAGTCCACCGTACCTCCGCCTTCGAGTTTGGTCTCACTCCCAAGACCCCCTCCGAGTCGGACACCATTCGTCGGGCATGAACCTTGTGCCCAATAGAGGCGCCCCCAGCTTCTATTTGCCTGGCTCTTTTACTCGGAGGGAAAGTCAGGTTGCCCTGGATTTCGACCCTCCTCACGCGTGTCGTGCAACTCAAGTTCCGTTCTGACGAATGGTGATCTTCTTTTTCCCTTTTAGTCTCTTCAACCGCTTTCTTCACTTGTAGTTTTTTTATGGCTCGCGTGGTAAGCACGGACTACCCAATTTTGGACGTAAATTGGCAACCGCGATCCTTTGGTCTTTTAGCCTTCCAGTGGGATCTCGTCACCGACTATGCCGCAGGTCTTTTGATTCGAGGCGGCAACCTCACTACCCGATCACCGTGGTTGTCGGTACCTGGATGACTTTTTATAAAATGTCGTTATCGTCAAAGGCCCATGCTGGGGGCCTTTGCACCGCTCGCTTTGAGCTTTCTCCCTTGCCATCAAAGGCAACAGTGGCTACCTGGGGGCCTCGTTTTGGCGCGAATGCCGATGGTCGTCTGGGCTTTGATTGCCCTCGATACACCGCCGATACTTGTATCCGTTTTCGACAGTGTTTCCAAAGATGGTTCCTCATCCCGCATCGCGTGCATTCGTTGTCAGATTTCCGTTTATCGACAACTTTCTGGTCGACGCCCTAGTGTGCTTCCGACCACACCATATGTCTAACCTCCCCCGTCGGTGCCACCAACCCTTCTTTCTTCACCCTTCTTTCCCCAGCCTTTTTCTTCTGGTAGTCCGCCTTTTCCTTAGCCGTGTACTGCTTTTTTACATGCTTTGCGGCAACCGTGGGCTTCGAATCCTCGAATTTCCGTTTTTCGCCTCGTGTCGCGCCGGAGGGACCGCCTCCTTGAAGATCTTTTCTTTCCTTGAAATCTTCTTCCGCTCGGGTTATAGTCCTGACTGCTTCTAACCATTCCCCATTGTCGACATATTCTCAGTGTGAGAGCCGTCGCAATGCTTCAATGCTAAGCTCGTCTTCAATCATTTTTCTCCAGGCTATCCCGGTGACTCGCATGGATATTGAGATTTTCCATTTCCATCAAGAATTTGGCGACATTCCCGCGATATTTCACTGATCCCATTTCTCTGAGGGATTTTTCCGCTGCATGGGTGGGTCTGAAGCGTCGCAAGACTTGTTCTGCAAAAACATGCCAGAACTCGTATCCTTCTTGTCTTGTATAACCTATTTCCCCGGTCATTTGTCGTCAGTAGGTCAACGCGAACGGTGCGACTTCTTTCCCGTCTATTCGGCTTATGGCGTATCGGATTCGTTGTGCCTCCTCCTCCCACTGCCAACTGTTTCGACCAAAGTAATCCGTGCATGTCATTAACCACATGCGGATATCTTGGTGTTTCTCGTTCCTAAACATGGCAGGGGGTTCCGCTGGGACTCTCGTTCGTTGTCCCAAGGCGTTGGCCATGACCCGTGAGAACAGGTTGAACTGTTCGTCGTTTTCGGCGTCATAACCATCTTCCTCTGGCTGGGGTGCTGGTCTCTCGTCCCGTCCTCCTTTCCTACCCTCATCTGGTTTCCTACCAGATCCCTCTCAGTCATCATCGGGGTCTCCTCCCCCTCCTCCTCCTGGAGCTCCTTTCGCTCCCTGTCGTGGCGGTGGTGGTCTTCCTCCACCTGCCCCAGAAGCTTCTGGTGTCGGGTCTGACACCTTCCCCTTTCCTTTGACCTGTCCCAACAATTGTTCCACCAGAGCCTTATGCACCGCCATCTCACCATCTTGGGCTTCTCTAGACTCCTGTTGTCGTTGTAGCTCATCCCTTACGAGGTTAATACTTATCTCGTGAGTTTCCATTTCCCGTTTGTGCTGCTCGTTTATCCGCACAATTTGCTGGTCTAGGAGCAGGTCCCGGTGCATGGACTGCTCTCCAGTCCCTTGCACTGCTTCGTGGAGATGGGACGTGACGGCCTCATGTCTAGTCTGTTGCTCATCTGTTTCACCAAGTCGTTCCGCGACTTGGGTGGCGAAACTTTCTTGGACCTTCTGAGATTCCAAATCCAAAAGCTGAATTTGCTCGTCTATTCGAGTGAGTTCTCGACCGACTATCTGGACCCTGGATTTCAACTGGTTTTTTACAGTTACCAGTTCTTGGGCCATTAATAAGATATTGGTCGGGAGGGAGCTGAATGCAAGATGTTCTCTATCTTGGCTGGTGGTGAGTTTTGGGTCAAATCGGCCGAGGATCTGGTCTAATTTTCTGATTCGAACGGACATGAGGGATTCACCGGTAGGTTCGGGGGTTCGACGACCGGGTTTCTGCACTCTGCCCCCGTATTTTGCCATGAAGTCTAGGCCGACTGGGGATCGAGGCGTCCGATCCGCCGAATGTGATCGAACGAGGTGGGTGACGGTGGTTTCCACGCTTGGAGCTTGGACGGAGGAGAGCTCATCTCCTCCTTCACTTCCTTCACCTCCTTCTGCCTGTCGCCAGTCCATGACTTCCGGCGCTTTGGGGTCAGAAGACATCTCTGGGGTTTCTATAAGGAAAACTTATCTTTTGTTCCCTCCCCAGACTATTGGTATCTCAAAACACTGACTTGAGTGTTGGTCGCTTTTTGGGTACGGGGTGTACCAAATGGAGTTTGATTTCTCCGAGGGTGTGTGGTAGGTAAAGTTTTCCCCGTTCTGGTATTGGTATAGTGCGGTGATATCTTCGAGGGTAACGTTGTTTTCTGGGTTTGTCCACTAGAAATAAGATTCGTAGTAGGGCTCTTGAGTCCTTAATTCGGTTATAGGAGTGAGGACTTCTTGTATTAAGATAGTCCTCAGTGGTCTTGGTTCGAAAGGTTTTGTGGGTTTAGGAGTATGAGTGTCTCTGCCAAACATTCGTCTCGGTAACGATGAGAAGTATCAATATACTGTTAGGTGGTAGCTCCGGCGTGAGGTATTCCGACAGCTAAGACCTTGATCGTAATTATATCGGAGAACTCGTTAAGAAGACACGAGTAATGTAGGCTAGATATAAGAATTCGCTTCGGTATAGATCGTCGAAGTATTGGTAACCATATAAAATAGTAGAATAACTTATTATATTGATAAGATCTCTTCTCCGTGCTTGTTGTGTCTAATAGCAGCGAAGATGCTTCGATATTTATATTGCGCGTCTGAGCAATCGCGGTATACATGCTAACTCTATACTAACTAAGTACCTTGCCCGCAACTCTGCGCACTTCACCTGAGTGCGAACACTCGTAGACCCTGAAAATTCTCTATCACAGCTTTTGCTCCCATGGTCAACTGATCGGACTGCGCGTCTGTTATTCCTGATGGTGTGGAGACCACGTCAGGTGTCAGCTCATCCATTTATCCGTTGACAATAATGGTTACGAATTATCTAGCCCTCGTGCTCACCGAGGGTAGTCTAACTCGCTGGACAGAAGATGGCCATTCTTCTTTGGTTGGTTCCGTCGAGAATTCGGTATGCGACTGCATCTCATATTCTTGTCTTCCAGCATTACACGACTTGTCCTCGCGATCGTACCTATAGGCGTTTTCCCTCAGACTTCATCTTTTACCAACTTGTCCTCTGTGGATGCACCCGATCCACTTACTGGGCATAGTTACCTTCTTCATACCCCCCACGACTTTGTGGTTACGAGGGGACTAACTTGCGTGCAAAACGTCCCGTTACTTTCGACCCACTCTTTCGACTGTCTGTCTTCAAGTGTCTGTAACTTTATGCGCCGTCGTCCGATTCACCTGCTTCCACTTGCATAAGGTGCCCGGAGGTCTCCCTTCATATATCCTGCGGACAGGATCCTGTCGGACGGACGGCCGCGACGTATACGGTGTTATAGGATGTGTTTCATTGATCGGGGTCTTTGGTGTTGGGACGCAGCTACCCAGGCGGCCAGTGATGACGGGCCGTCCCAACGCCGGGGCTGGAGGGGGGTGTTATCTTTTTCCTTCGAAGTTGGAATGCGTCAAGGTAGGGTAACTTTGCCCTGTAAATCCTTACGGGAAGTCCGTGCGCCTAACATGTTTATCGTTCACACCAGCTCGTGAAGTTCGGTTCTCCCCCTTACCCCGCACTTGCTTTGCACCTCCCTTAGCATTTTGCACGGTCGGAAAGCTTCTCGCTTCGTCCACGGTCGGTGATATGGCGTCCGGACTCTCGGTCCCAGTAGCCTTCGGTTCTGCTGGGCTTGGACCTCTGATGGGGAAGGCTTCGGTTAGTAACATCACGCTCCCGCTCGGTTTCGCTGTCATCCCAAAAGCCATTGCTATGGCCCGTTAGTCGGTTGTGGCTAGCCCGCTCACGATCCTTCCTCCTCCCTCCTCCCAGTTCTGTCCGCTGGCACCGTACTGCCCCCTTAGCTGGCACCTTACTGGTTGAAATCCTCCCCGGCTGGCACGCTACTGCTCCCCACCGGCTGGCACGCTACTGCTACTCACTGGCTGGCACGCTACTGCTCCCCGTCGTTGGCTGACATCCCCTCCACCCGGTGGCCCCGCTCACCACTCTACCCTCCTTGACAATCGGGTTTCCTCAGTTACGCCCTGTCGTGGTATTGCACTGTCTCCGTGACTTTCGCCAACGCCTTGGATCATCGTTGTAATTTTCCGGCACAGCCAGTAGTGGCTATTGGTTGGCCCACTTTGTGGTTTTGTTGCACCCCGGTCTCTCTACGCTTGTGCCCGAGCCCCAGGGGGCTTTCGGGAAAACCTCTTTTGTTTGGAGGAGTCTGCTGAAGGGTTTTGGGTCTCTCTCCTGTACGTTTCTATGAATTGTTTCCTTATGTGTCTCGGGTATTAGTATCTTAGGTGCTAGGCGAGGGGGGCTTTTCCTATCGTTTTGGGAGGTTTGATTTTTTCCCATGAGGAGGTGAAGCGTCGGTTGGATATTTGAATTTATAGCTTTTTTTCTCTTCATAGCTCGCGCTGCATAAAGCTTTTTGTACCTAAAACAAATAATGCATGATATCAAAAAAAATTAAAATAAAATAAAATAAAAGACCAAGGTGAAAGGATCATCACACAATAATGTGAGTACTTTTACCTACTGGAAGTTGCAATACGATCACTCTTTCTTCGTTTACAGTTAGAGGGCACCAAATCTCTAAGAGAAAGGGAGGAAGGGAGGGCCCGAGGACTTTATTGTAGATAGAGATGTGTTGACAAGGGCGCAATATCCACGTGGGTGAAAATAGTAATAAAGAATTTTTCATTTAGTAACTTATGATATTGATAAGGTCTTTTCTCTGTAGCATGTTGATATCAGTAAAGCTAGAGTTATTGTTTCTTTATTCTTTATTTAGTTGATTTAATATGTCACAAATCGTAACTAAGCAAGGCATATTTCACAAGACTAATATTTATTAGTCATCAGGTATGGGGGTTTCACGCTATGAAGTCATTTGACTCATAACATCTTACATGACAATACACGTACAAGTCAACGTTATATTAGAATTGGTTAATCGTTTTATGACTGACAATGATAACATCAGCTGATATAATGACTTTGGCATATGACTGATATTAGGAGTCATGAGTTTTATGCATCTGACTCATTGAGGCACATAACTTGTTTTATGGGTTTTGATTAGTTGACAGATGTTGGGCAGTTGACTCAGGGGAGTCAGCTGATGCATTGTACACTATGACTCAGCATGAGTCATGGGGAGCCTGTGATTAAGGGTGATAAGTAACTAGAGTTAGGGTTGTGAGATGATACCAACATAAGGCTTGGTTATAGTCAAGGAAATAGTACCACGAACCATTGCAACAACACCTCCAGCGATTGAAACCTCAACAGCACGAGAATTCATCGTCACTGTCCCCCACCCACCTCGCTTCTCCCACGATGGCTACTGCCTAGGGGTTAACTTTAAGCCATCTTCCCTCCTCTCCTGAGGCACGCCTGCCTCCCCTCCTTGGGGTTCTTGTTCTTGTTCATCGTTGACACCCGCTCATGAAGTTCGGTTCTCCCGCTTACCCCGCACTTGCTTTGCACCTTGCTTAGCATTTTGCACGGTCGGAAAGCTTTTCGCTTCGTTCACGGTCGGCGTCACGGTGCCGTACTCTCGGTCGAAGTAGGCCTCGGCTTGCTGGGCTTGTACCTCTGATGGGGAAAGCCTCGGTTAGTAACATCACGGTCCCGCTCAGTTTCGTCGTCGTCCCAAAAGCCCTTGCTATGGCCCGTTTGTCGGCTGCGGCTAGCTTGCTCGTGATCCTTCCTTCCTCCCCCTCCCGGTTCTGTCCGCTTGCACGGTACTGCTACCATCCTCTCCCCGGCTGGCACCCTACAGCTCATCACCGGCTGGCACCCTACTGCTACTCACCGGCTGGCACCCTACTGCTACTCACCGGCTGGCACCCTACTGCTCATCGTCGTTGGCTGGCATCCCCTCTGCCCGGTGGCTCCGCTCGCCATCTACCCTTCCGATCGGTTAGCCCCTGCTCGGTTACGCCTAGTCGTGGTATAGCACTGCCTCTGAGGCTTTGTCCAACGCCTTGGATCGATATAATCACCTGCCTGACTGTACAACATGGTTTCGGTGGGCCCTCTACTGGAGTTTTCCTATGTCGCCGATCAACAATCCTCTCCCCGCGGGCAGCGTTTCTGGCCGTTAGAGTCTTTTCTTTTGTTTTGGTGAGCCTGCAGAAGGGTTTGGGTCTCTCTACCTGTACGTTTCTATGTATTGTTTCCTTACGTGTCTGAGGTTTTCATCTTAGGTGCTGGGCGAGGGGGACTTTTCCTATGGATTCGGGGTGCTTGATTTTTCCCATGAAGAGGTGAAGCGGGTTGTGGCTATTGTTTATAGGTTTTTTTCTCTCCATAGCTAGCGCTGCATGAGGCTGTTTGTACCTTAAAACAAATCAAGCATGATTACAAAAAAAAAAAAGAAAAAAAAGGTCAAGGAAATAGTACATGCTCCGCGCCCTGTATTTGGCTGCTTGTACATTTTACAACATCTTATCATATAGTGCATGATCACGTCCTTTCCTTCACTTATGCATCTCGCGTAGACTTTGTATCCCTGCGCATCCCTGCCATTGCCTGGCCTGGTTCATCCCTCTCTTTTGTTCTGATGCATCATCTTCCCTGCGCTTCATCTTCTCTTGTTGACTTCAATGTAGAAGTCCGCCACTACTACTACTTCCTTCGCAAAACTGGCAAGCTCAGTGGTCTCTCTGCTGAGCAGGTTGCAATCCCCTCCCTCTAAGGCCTTGACGATCATGCCATTGCAGAGGCCACCATCCTTTTTCTCCTTTGCTCCATTGTCTTGACCATGTCTGCTATGTGCTCGGCTGTGTAGGCGCTCCGCCTATAGACAAGCGACCTTGAGGCTCATGTTGCTAACTCCTTCCCAGATGAGACTGATCACTCACCTCAACTCAACCAGATTCAGTATAGCCAACGTGACTTGTCATATTAGGTGGCACACCCCCTACCCCCTGAAGAAACCCCAACCAATACATGGCCCCGACATCCACAGTCCACTACAACCAAGACAACCTACGCAGGCTTTACGAGAGGTATGTAATGGGGTCTCGGCAGTAAATGTTAGTCCAAAGCACCCAACTAACAAGATGGGCCTAGGCGATGAGGGTCGCCTAGTGTGAGGGTTCGGAGATGACACTCTCAGCTTCATAGTTCAAGGGTGATTGCGTAATAGCAGATGAGAATCGGGGTGAATGGGTTCTTGGTGTGGGTCTTGGTTATCAGGATAGAAGACGTTATATTCTGAAATACAGATGTCATGAAAGAAATACCAGGTAGCACAAAGAACTAAGGAAATAGGGGGTTTTTTTTTATAAATGTTTTTTATATATATATCATGTATATGTTGCTAAAAGTACAAGAAACGGCATGAAGCGCTAACTATGGTAAAAACAAAACCTATAACGAATCCAACGGCCTGCTTGACCTTGGCATGGGACAAACAAATACCTCCCACCTGTTGGAAAACAATCAATAATGAGAAACTTGCTGTACTCCCAAGACGCTATGCTATGGGCCTTACCACAAGCCAGCCACCAGCCTAAACTAATGGGGAGGAAAGTATAGGAAAGCCACACATGAAGCAAGACAATGTGAAGATGTACAGGAGCAAAGAAACCCTTCGGCAGGCTTCCCTAAACAAAGGAAAAGATTCTTACAGTACCAAGTGCTGACGTGGAGGTAACAATAAAACTTGTGTAGTCTGGGCCTTACGCAATTCATAGAGGTGCTGTGAAGGTGCCACAGGCAAACACGCGAGGCCGGTGACACCGCGGCATTGTGATAGTCCAAGGAGCTGGTGCTATACAATAAAGCACTGGAACGTAGGGGAAGTTGCGACTGTAGAGTAAATCATGGGAGCGGATGAGGAGAGGGAGAGGGGCCACCTGGCGTGGAGAGCTACTTAGCAGTGAAGGTGTTAGCTATGGGGATGGGGCAGATAAGGTGCCCGCTTGGGAGGCAGATCAGGTGCCAGCTAAAGAGGATGCAGCAGTATGGTGCCACCAGATCCAGAGGTGGGAAGCGGGTGATGGATGGCTCGCCTGAAACCAACGACGACGAAAACACACGATGTAGACGAGGTCACGATATTTCGAACGCCGACTGTACCGACCGAGCAACTCAAGAGAGAGTGTAATACCAGACAGCAGGGCCACCAGGGCAACTACTTAACTGATAGCCCTAAACGAGTAACCTTGAGTTGACGATGGAGAGAGGGTTGCTGACCATGCCAATCACTAACCAAGCTATATCGCGAAGTACGGAGTAAGGGGGAGAAACCTCAATGCAAGTGTGCTTAAACGAAGTCAGAATCAAGAACCCAGTCAGAGGTGAGCCCAAGGGCCACAGGATGAGGAAGAAAGGAGAGGCAGGTGCATAAAAGTTTCCCGAGCAGTTTCGACCGGCAGGGGAGATCAGAGGGGAAGGATACTCTTGCTCTGATTTCTTATGGTGTTGATATTTCAATCGCCGGAGGTGGAGCGGACGTTTTGCCTGAACGAAATAGGGGGGTTTTTTCTTTTCTTATTTTTTCTTTTTTTATCATGTATTGGTTGTTAAGGTCCAAGAAACCGCATGGAGCGCTAGCGATTGCAAAAACAAAACTTAAAATCGAAAACCAACAAACAAAGGAAAGATCCGTGACACATCATCTTCAAAGGTGGTCTGTACCCCTCCCCGGCCCATATATGGGCACTAACTCCATCAAGTATATCAAAGGAAACCTGCCTCCGACCAGCGGAAAAAAATACGACTATGGGAGCAAGTAAAGAAACATCTAAACCTTCTGGGATAACATAAGTAACCAAAGGAAATCAAAGTACAATAGTGTGAGGTGACCAAAGCGGCAGCAGAGGTGGGGCTGGGGAATATTCAAGGGGGGAAGGCAGTGGGGGTGGCTCTTATAAACCAACATAGGGCGCGGAGGAGGGACACGGAGGACCAGAGTTAGGGCGTCCAGGGCCAGGTAGGAAACACCTTGAAGGGGGTGGTCTCCAGTGGGCCTCTTGGCAGGCCAGGAGAGTATTTGTGATGGGGTAGCTAACACGGTAGGATTCCAGTTTAACTAGGCCGAGGATATTTGCAACAATGAATGATAGGTCAGGAAGGCTCAAGATGAATTGTTTGATATAATCATAGATGAATATCTTAATAACTTATAATATTGTTAAGGTCTCTTGTCTGTTCCTTGATGTTGTTCTCAACCATTAGGGAGAGCGCTACTATTTATACTAATGTTCACACTACATGGGCTTTTCTAGCAAAGAAGTATCTTTCTTAAAATTCAGTTTGTCAGAACAACGTGCGAACACTGTTTGACCCTGAAAACTTACCCAACTCGACTCGGAGATTCCCCCGACTCCTATATCCTCTGATGGTGTCTCCACTTCACCTGTAGTCAGTCCTCGATCTCTTCATGCTGATAGACTATAATGGAATATGCAGTCCAAATGGCTACATACTAATAGTAGCATGAATATGGAGTGATCAGTTCCAATATTCATCTATCAATGCCTGATGCGTATGCATCAGTAGGAGTAGAGAACTAGTTCTCTAATCATTGTTCCAATCGGTTAGTCATATCATGGAACGTGAACTAATTGGGGTTCCTGAGTAGTCTTCCCGATACCTCCGGGAAGTCCTTACTCAGGCAGCTTAGGTTCGGATATATGCTCTCCCCCATAGTGGCATATACCTCGCGTATAATTATGCAAGCTATTCCCGCTAGGGTAATAGTATTGCATTGTAGAAGGTTGCGGGAGCCTCCTGGCAGCTGGGGCAGGTATCGGGTTTGGAGTTATCCCAAGAGGGGTGTGCCTTAAGGCAGCTCTTGCCAGATCTCATATGATGTACTTAACACGCATCGACCTTGTTGAGGCCCATGAAGGGGTGGGGCTTGAGGGAGGGCGGATAGCCATACGGAGTAGGGTGGGCAGTATCCTTCCACTCCGTGAGAATGAGGTCGCGGCAGCCCTTCTTCAGTGGGGTATAGGCTCGGCCCTGGGTTGGATCGAGATAGGTCTCCAACAGTAGGTGCTGGGAGGTGACCGGAATCGGGCCGCACCCATCAGGGCCCAGCAGGAACATCCTGCAGTGCGCGATGGCGTCTATGGGAAGGTGGCAGTGGACGTAGAAAGGGGGCGTGGGTTGTGTCTACTTCAGAGGGAGGAGGCACCCCTTGTTTCTAGTTGGGAGGAGGCGATGATCTTCGGCGTGTCGGTGTAGGGAAAGGGTTTGTACTGACTGGGTGAGGCAGGCAGCTACTCGGTTGATCTCTGGTAGACAACACATAATCCTAAGGCCAGCTAGACCCCACTTGTATGCAGGAAGTAGGTTAAGCGGGGAAGGCACACTTCAATGGCAACAATATTGATCGTTATAGATATAAAGCAGTTCATACACCACCTCTGGACTTTGTGCCAGCAGCTGGATAGCATGCGCAGGGCCTGGGCGGTCAGGGCGAATACCTCATCCGTGTAAATAAGTATCGGGAACAGCAGGGAGGACGCCAACCTGTGGCAGAGGAAGGGGGGGATGCCCCTCCCTAGAGGGGAGAGTCTCTTGACCACCGAATCCCGCCTGAGCCTTGGCCAGACGTTTCACAAAGTGGGCGCTAGTTGAAAAGAAATGGGTGACCTAGTAGCCTAGCCACCTGAGCTCTGCCGTGGGGTAGAAAATTGCATTGTTGCGATGGATAGAGGATGTTGATAGTGGGGACCTATGCCTGGCTGTGCGCCAGTTGATAAGCTGTGTTTTCAGAACAGAGAAACCAACCCCCAGACGCGAGCCATTGGTCTTTAGAGTGGAGTAGTAGCGCTGTAGTTGTTGCATGTTCCCCCTGTACGAGATTGAGACTGTGAGTGCGAAGTCATCTACATAAGAGAGGGTGAGCCTTATAGGTATTTCCAAATGGAGGCAGGAAATGTATATCAGGAAGAGTAGCAGGGAGACCTGAGAGCCCTGAGGGGTGCTGATGGACACCCAGACGGACACATTGGGAGAGCCTTGGAAAAGGAGATGGCATGATTTACCCATGAGAAATGAGCAGGTTCATGCCATCTGATACAGGTTACACCCTTTGACTAGAGCATGTTGCGGAGCTGTGAGGAGTTGACATTTTCGAAAGCACCTTTGATGTCCAGGTAGAGCGTTGAGACCTTCGCTTGGCCATTTGGACGGTGTTGATATCGTGGGTGAGTGGTGCACGCGTCTGAAGTCGAGAGACTAGACAGGGAACAGCATTGATCGGGATTGAGGAGGCCAGTTACTCTGGCTATGTAAGAGAGTATATTTGTCATGATTCTTTCCATGATCTTGGAGAAAGTTTGCAGCAGGACTATGACCTGGAAGGAGGATGGAGAGCTTACTATCCGCAGCTGCCTCCTCTGGCAGCTCAAGATCATCAAGGTGGAGCGCCAGGGGTTGCAATATAGTAAGAGTCGCAGTATTCTCTAAAGCTAGCCCCACTCCTACGTGGTATGAGCCATCCGGCATCCGCACATCAAAATCAAGAAAGGTAAGGGGCTGGGTTGCCCATGCCTGGCCAAAATCAGAAGAGGCGACAGTTTCTTGGAAATGTTTTCGGTTATCCAGGGCCAACGCCAGGGTCCCAATATGCCGGTTGACGGATGTTTGACTGTGAATCCATAGAGTCCCAAGCAGGGAGCCGACTTGACAGCTGACTCTGAATCTGTGGAGTCCAAAACGGGGGCAGACTGGCCAGCTGACTCTGAACCTCAGCAGTGACTGCAGCCCCGTCGTCCGTAAACCCTTCACAGTAATCACTCCCTATGCTATGTTCCTTCTCAATCCTGGCTTTGATAGTCTGGCAAATGTTCTTAAAGATTATAGTCTGTACCAAGTCTGGGCAAGTGGCCCACGTGTGGTGCTGGTGTCCAAAAAGGTCATCCGTGCTCAATGTCATGTTAGTATCCTAGCGAGAACTTGAGTATGCTGGGTTCGGGATCAGGCTTACCTCGTACTGCCTCCCTCGGTCTTGAAGTCGCATGTTTCAAGATAGACTCCTGTTTGCCAGGCTCGGGGAGTATGGCAGAGTATAGCACAGGTTAAGCAAACCATGGTGCCATTAATCTGACCAAGAAAATCTGGTTTGGAAATCCCAAACATTTTCTTGCTCTTGAAACACTTTCCCCATATTGCGTCGGGATCTGAGTCTCGAGGTATAGATGCGTTACTTGCTGTGTCAAGTGCATACGCTTTAGTAGTGGCCGGGCTAGCACAAAGTGCATACCTACCTCATACTCTCTTGGGGAGCACATAAATCTATCCTGCTCAAGGTACTGGTCCAATCCACGCGCAATCGCCATTGGGTCTCCTGGGAGATTGTACAATCTTCCAATGTGGTTCATTTGTGAGGTGGTAGCGTCAGCGTCACAAATGCTGACACGTAGAACCATAATCATTTTATATCGGAGAACTCGGTAAGATGATATGAGTAATGTAGGCTAGATATAATGGAAGATTTCTTCGTAGATGGTCGAAGTAATGGTAGCGATATGTAGACAACTTGTCATATTGATCAGATCGCTTGACCGCTTGTTGTGTCTAATGGCAGCAGAGATGCTTCAATGTTGATATTCTGCATCTGCGCAATCGGGGTATACATGCTAACTCTATACTAAGAAAGTATCTCGCTAATTATTCTGCGAACATTACGTGTGTGTGAATACTCTTAGACCCTGAAAACTTTCTACCACATCTTCTGGCTCCCATGGTCAACTTATCAGTCTATGCTGCCTTTTCTCCTGATCGTGTGGAGAGCACGTCGGGTGTCTGTTCATCCGTTCATGCGTTGACTGCAGTCTTTATAAACTATCTGGCCCAGGTGTTCCTCAGAGGTATTCTAACTCGCTGGACACAAGATGGCCTGTCCTCTTTTGTTGGTTCAGTAGAGAATTCAGCATACGACTGGATGTCGTCTTCGCATTCACCAGCATTACATGACTTGTCCTCAGGATCGCACCGATATGCTATTTCCATCAGACTCCATCTTCTACAAACATGTCCTTTGTGGATTCAAACGATCCACCTACTAGACATAGTAGCCTCTTTCATACCCTATGTGTCTTTGGAGGTAAGAGGAGTGTTAGGTGGTAGCTTCGGCGTGAGGTATTCCGACAGCTAGGACCTTAATCGTGATTATATCGGAGAACTCGTTAAGAAGACACGAGTAATGTAGGCTAGATATAATGGTTTACTTCGATATAGATCGTCGAAGTATTGGTAACGATATAAAAGTCTAGAATAACTTATTATATTGATAAGATCTCTGGTCCGTGGTTGTTGTATCTAATAGCCGCGAAGATACTTCGATATTTATATTCCGCGTCTGAGCAATCGCGGTATACATGCTAACTCTATACTAACTAAGTACCTTGCCAGCAATTCTGCGAACAGCACCTGAGTGCGAATACTCGTAGACCCTGAAAACTCTCTCCCACACCTCTTGCTCCCATAGCCAACTTATCGGTCTGCGCTTCCATTATTCCTGATGGTGTGGAGACTACATCAGGTGTCAGCTCATCCGTTTATCTATTGACAACAGTGGTTACGAATTATCTTGCCCTCATGCTCGTCGAAGGTAGTCTAACTCGCTGGACAGAAGATGGCCATTCTTCTTTGGTTGGTTCCGTCGAGAATTCGGTATGCAACTGCATCTCGTATTCTGGTCTTCCGGCATTACACGACTTGTCCTCGGGATCGTACCTATAGGCATTTTCCCTCAGACTCCATCTTTTACCAACTTGTCCTCTGTGGATTCACCCGATCCACTTATTGGGCATAATTACCTCCTTCATACCCCACACGACTTTGTGGTTACGAGGGGACTAACTTGCGTGCAAAACGTCCCGTTACCTTCAACCCACTCTTCCGACTGCCTGTTTTCAAGTGTCTGTAACTTTATGCGCCGTCGTCCGACTCACCTGCTTCGACTTGCATAAGGTGCCCGAAGGTCTCCCCTCATATATCCCGCGAACAGGATCCGGTCGGACGGACAGCCGCGATGTATACGGTGTTATAGGATGTGTTCCATTGATAGTGGTCTTTGGTGTTGGGACGCAACTACCCAGGCAGCCAGTGATGACGGGCCGTCCCAACGCCGGGGCTGGAGGGGGGTGTTATCTTTTTCCTTCGGAGTTCGTATGCGCCAAGGTAGGGTAACTTTGCCCTGTAAATCCTTACGGGGAGTCCGTGCGCCTAACACGAGCTCCCCTCTTCGAAGTGTTCGTCCTGAATACTCTATGTCTATTATACAATTTTTTCATCTTATTTTGAGCTCTACATAGTAGGGGTAAAAACCATCGGCGTTTGCTTGTCCACCGATGGAAAACCTTTCTTATGTCACTCGACCTCTCCTGGGCCCGGCATCTCTGGGTTTTCTCTATGAAACCTTTCCACCTCTTCCTGCGCGTTCCCCATGCCCTCGCGGGGTTCCCACGTATTTTCATCCTCCGTGCAGCCTTTCCATTTCACAAAGTACTGAAGCTCTTTCATCGGTTTATTCCTTCCTCGAACCTTTCACATGTAGGAAATGATCTCACTCTTGACGATCCTTTCTACCTCCCATTGTAAATCTCCCTCGATCTCTTCGGGGTCTCGTCGAGGTTGTTCGCGAGTTGGTCGATTCGAGGCCCGGTAGGGTTCCAACAGCAAAACGTGAAACACGGGATAAATTTTCCACCTAGGCGATATTTCTAGGTTGTATGCCTAACTTCCTTTCTTCTCTAAGACTTTGAACGGGCCATACAGCTTTGGACTCAACTTCTTCGATGGTCGTTTGGTACGTATGTTTTTCGCATTCAACATTACCAAGTCGCCGACCTCGATGTTGGGTTGTGCTGTCGCCTTTCGGTCATAATTTTTTTTCATCGATTCCCGTGTGTTCTCTAGGGTTTGTTTCGCCTGTCAATGTATGTCCAGCATCCAGTGAGCATACAATGTCGCACCGGGGTTATGAGCTTCTCTCTCTTTCATCCACTCTGTCTGTGGGTGAAAACCGTAGTTGGCGAAGAAGGGGGTCATTTTGTGTGCATTGGTAGCCGAGTTGTTGTAGGCATGTTCTGCTAACGGCAATAGTTGGTACCAGTCGTTCTGATCGTAGTTGACAAATGTTCGTAAGTAGCCTTCCAGCACTTGGTTGGTCCTTTCCGTTTGTCCATCAGTCTGAGGGTGGTACGCCGTTGACATGCGCCTTTTAACTCCTAGCATTTTGCACAATGATTCCCAGAATTCGCCGGAAACCTTCGCGTCCATGTCCGATATGATTTCGGTCGGTAATCCGTGAAGTTTCCAAACTTCCCGAAGGAAGGTATCCGCAACATCTTTTGCGGTCGCGTTCTCGTGGAGGCCGATAAAATGAGCCATCTTGGTGAACCGGTCTACTACTACCATGATCTGAGTCTTACCCTGCGATTCCTGTAGTTGGGTGATAAAGTCCGTCGATATGGAGGACCAGGCGGCATAAGGTACTTCTAAAGGTTGAAGTCATCCGTACTTGGCATGGCGTGGGGATTTACTGTGTTGACATTTGTCGCAGGATCGTACATAGTCTCTGATCCAATCTCCGAGTTTTTCCCAGTAAAAGTCCCTCGTTACTATCTCCATCGTTTTCTCCTGTCCGAAGTGTCCTGCTACTAATGAGTCGTGACAGCCTTGGGCTATCTCGGTTTGAAGGGCTTCGTCCTCGGGGATGTACAACCGATTTTTGTAATATAGTAACCCGTCCTTTTCTATCCATTCGTCAGGCATCTTTTTCCTACTTTCTCTTAACCTAACCTGTTCACGGCCTCGGTCCTGCCACTTCTCATCCTCTTTGCCAGCCACTCTAATTTTGTCTAGAAATGAATCGTTCATTGTTCGCGTCAGGGCTGCATTGACGTGAACGCTTGATAACATTTCTTTTTCTTTCATTAACCGAGGGTGATAGCCGATATCAGCTGCGCTAAAGAATTCGTTTTTGCTTCTGTCCGCCTGGAGGAAACATATTTTCGTTTTTTCTTCTTTGGCCATGATGAATCGCTTGGGGTTCACGTCACTAGATCCGAACCCCATTTTTCCTCGCTCGGTAATTCCTAAACCGTCTACTTCCATGGCGTCGGCATTGGCAACTTTCTCAACTATGAGTTGTGCTATCGGATCTCCTGCTTTAAATACGCAGTCCGCCTCGCCATGATTTCGAAGTATGACCTTGACTTCCCCGGTGTAATCTGTATCTATTACACCACCGCCCACGGCTATTCCCATCTTGCTAGCCATACCACTTCTTGCGGCTAGCCTTCCGTAGGTTCCTTCCGGCAATCCTATCGTAATACCCGTCTCAACCATTGTCTGTCCTTTTACTGGTACCAGGCCGTCTGTCAGGGTGTAGATTTCATGACCAGCCGCAAACCGTGATCCTTTCGTCGGGATTATAGCCTTGTCCGAAAGTTTCATTATCCTGAGGCTTGTGGGTCCGCGTTTTTCTGGAACGAGGGCTGTCTCTGCGTTTCGTTTTTGATGAATTACGGAAATTTGAAAATGTTCCAATTTCAAAATCGATTGTTCACTGTGACGAGCTCCCTCCTCAGGACAGTACTCCGGCCGTCTACTTAACGCGTCGGGTTTCCAGCCCCTGCTCCCCGGTCGATAGACTATTTTGAAGTTATAGTTCGTCAACTCCTGTGCCCATCGAATCTGTCGCTGGTTCCAGACCTTTTTGGTCACAAAGGACTGTAGGTTTTGGTGGTCGGTGTATACCGTCACGGGTTCTTCTTCCCCCCAGAGGTACCTTTTCCATTCCTTGAACGCTTCCATTATTGCGAGTAATTCCTTGTCATGTATCTCGTAATTTCTTTCCGCGCTGTTCAATTTTCGGGAATCAAAGGCCACTGGGTGACGCCGTCTCCCTTGGTACTGAGACAATACGCATCCAAGTGCAAAGTCGCTTGCGTCCGCTTCACCCACCGTTTTCCTCCCTGGGTAAAAATGCGATAAAATTGGTGCCGTTGTAAACCTCTTCTTCAACTCCTCAAACGCCTCTTCCTGCTCTCTTCCCCAGTGAAAGTCCTTTGGGTTTCCTTTTAACGTTTCGGTTATTGGCTTGCAAACCTTTGAAAAATCTTTGATGAATCGACGATAAAAATTTGCGAATCCAATGAAGATCTGAACTTCTTTAACCGACCTTGGGTGTGCCCAATCTTGAACGCTTTTCACTTTCCTATCACTCATGGTGACTCCGCTCGTCCTGACAATGTATCCTAAGAATTCGACCTCATCTTTGTGGAACAATGACTTTTTCAGTGAGACTGCTAAGTCGTGCTGTTCGAGTCGGTCTTGGACTTTTTGGACTAGCTTAATGTGGTCGTCCATATTTTCGGAGTATATTAGGATATCGTCTGGATAGACAACTACTCCGTGGTCCAAGAATTCCCTTAGGATTTTGTTCATCATTGTCTGAAACGTTGCCGGAGCGTTTACCAGCCCGAAAGGCAGGACTTTGTACTCGTACTGACCGTATCGTGTACGAAAGGCTGTTTTATGCTCATCGCCTTTCCTCATTCGACTAAGATGATATCCGTCTTTTAGGTCAAGTTTGGTGAATACGTTTGCTCCAGCAACGCGGTCTTGGAGTTCGTCCATGAGTGGCAGGGGGTATTTATTCTGGATCGTTAATTTGTTGAGGTTCCTATAGTCTACGCATAGTCGTAGACTCCCATCTGGTTTTGGAACGAAGAGGATTGGAGCGCCATAAGGGGATTCGCTATCGGCAATGTTTCCCTCAGCCATCATTTTCTTGAGGTACTTATCCAGCTCGTTCAACTGGTGTGCCGACATTGGATAAATCGGACCCCATGGGGGTTTGGCCCCTTCTTTAAGGTTGATGGCGTGATCAAAAGTCCTTCGAGGCGCCAGCATTTTGGCTTTTTTCTCTTCAAAAAGCTCCTTATACTGCCAATATGGTTTTGGCAGCGTCTCCAATTGTACTCCC